>Ga0310344_10000226_pt1 | contig 46667 bp, 39 predicted proteins | sample HC15DNA20200_MG_FD_203801 | JGI IMG/M metagenome (GOLD analysis project Ga0310344, IMG submission 203801) | Marine microbial communities from station ALOHA, North Pacific Subtropical Gyre - HC15-DNA-20-200_MG | ecosystem: Environmental > Aquatic > Marine > Oceanic | place: Pacific Ocean: North...
AGTCCTGCCAGAGTCAATCCTGCAATTTTAATCTCGTTTTTGTAGTTTGTAAGTAAAAGTCCTATTTGAGAAAGGGTCTTGCCCCGTGCTCGTTGAAGTATCCAGATAATAGAAACGGTAGCAACCGCATCAGCAAAAAGAAGAGAAAACAGAACTCGGGTATCCTGTTGCGCCAAAGCAGTCTGGCCACTTGTGCTAATGTAAGTAGCCGCTAGCAAGACATTAAGGAAGAGTGCAATCGGCAACCCTAGAAAAGCAACTGCCAGAATCTCAGCAGAAGCCACTAATTTTTCTTTAAGACTACTGCCCACAGCCGACGGTTTATCCGTGAGATATTCTATAGTATCGTTTTCCTTCATCGGCGACATTGTAGGTGCGAAAAACTCTAAGATCAAAGGGGGAGAGACATGAGTAATGGTAAAAAACTCCGTCCGGGCCGTTCGCAAGAGCCTGAAGAGCCAGAGGAAGAGCACTTGGATTTCTATGAGTTTGAGGATGAAGCCTATGTCGAAGATTCTGGGGAACTAGCTGAGAGCGAAGGTGAAAAAGTATCACCAACAGGATAATAAAGCTGCTATATCAGTCGCTCAAGTGGATGAGGGTTGAGCTTGAAATCTTTTGGTAACTACGCTTCCTTCTTGTCTGTATCTTTGTAAGGTTCGGATACTTGACTGCCGGGAACAATTTTTGTTCTAGAAGCATGATCATGCCAGCATCGCTGTTTTTCATCAAAAATAGCCCATATCAGGCCAATTAAAGTTGCTGCTACGACCGGGAAAAGAAATACTCGCAAGGCGATATCTAGTAAGGGTGGCTGGGAATTTTGGATTCCAACAAGTTTGAGGTCTGTGGCCAGCATACCAGGTGTTTGCCCACATAAATGGAGGAGAAAAAAGGAGGAGAACAGAAACAAGGATCCTGAAGCAACAGTACAGGCAATGAAGGTTTCAATGGATGGCAGGCTACCTGGAAGAAACGAGGTTGCTATGAGTACGAGGGAAGAGCCTAGCAAGGATGCTAGGGCCAGATCGATAAGCCCTGTAAGAAGACGGGAGAAAAGAATCTCAAAAGGAGCTTGGATTTGAGCTGCTGTCTGGGTTGGTAGGTGCCTCATTGTTTCAGATTCGCGACTGTCTTGAGCTGCAGGGGTTAAATCTAGATCGAGTTTTTTTTGATTAGCTCCAGTCCTACCTTTCGAGTGTTTAAGAGGAGCACGAGCCAGTCGATTAGTGGCCGCGGCAGGTATGCCTGGGGGATGTAGTGAGATGACCTTTCGATTTGAAACACCTGATTTTGATTCCGTGAGGTTGTAATCCAAGGAACTGTTGCTGTTGGCTTCATTAGCAGACTCAGAGGAAGTGAAGGCTGTTTGAATTTTTGCATCAGGCTTTTCTTCTCCCCCTGCGTCGGTTATTGGCTCTTCCTGTGCAGAGGGCTCCATGTCTGGCCCGAAATCTAACTTTCGTTTTTTGTGGGCATCAATTTTCTTCTTCAGTTCTTTTTTCCAGGTTGAGGGCCGTTGGTCCTCTGCGCCGAAGGAAGAAGAGAGGTCATAGGGTATTAAGCCGCGGCTCTGGGAATGCTGAGTCGATACCTCTCTATCCGTCTGACTTGAAGGAGATGATGCGGGAGAACAATGTTGGCAGATTCCCTTAACAAGAGGTGACGAGCATTGGCCGCAAACCATCGATCCATAGTAGCACAGAGCTCGGTCCATGCGGCCCCAACGTATCGTGGTGAAACAGTTCGCCATAATAATTCTTGCGGGAAATTGTTTCTTCGTTTCGACTAATTTGGTTCAACACTTCGAGAAACATCTTTTGGCAAGATTTCTATGATTTCCTCGATCTGTTGGGCGGAAAGAAATTGTACCTTTTCCAAGCGTGCAGACAACTCCAAAAGCCTTGACAGATAATGGTTGGTATCAGACTTTTCAGAACTCCGGTTCCAGGCCTTTAGGAAGGCTTTCTCAATACGGTCTCTGGGGTAAGAATCTGGAGCTTTCTGTAGGGTGGCATTGAGAGTGATCTTATGCACCAACTCCAGCTTATAGGCGTTGAAGATAATCAATGCCAGGAAGACCAGGCAAATTCCAGGAATGGATACAGCTAGAAGGCGTTTTTTCATTTGGGCAGTACTAGTGTAGTCGCCAGGCCAAATAGTCCGCCAGTTATCTTTGGATTTCCTGTATTTGTTCTCAAATTTCCCTTGATTAGAAAGCGTTTCACAGTATTAGGTATTAGTCTGGCAGTCAACGCTATTACTCGAAGGATATCTAGAGGAGCTTAAGCAATGCAAAGAAGGCATTATAGTCGAGAGCAAGACCCCTTTCTTTTGCATATCCAATCAAAACTCGGAGTGGGAATGAACGGATGAATGCAGGGAGCCATCGTGAGCGCTTACATCGATGGTGAGCATAGGGGTTTTTGAAATAAAATTCGAGCGTGGATTTAAGCTCTGAGTCATCGAGACCGATCAAATCTCGAAGACTCAGGCTCTCTATTCGGACTGGATTGCCCTTTACAGAGACAGATACGGTCGCTAGCCTGCGAGTGATTTCTTCAGTGTTGGCAGCCGCAGCGTGTGCTTTGAGCGAAAGAGCCTGTATCGCATCGGAATATTGCATCTGATCTTCAGCGATGTTGTCGGTTAAAGTCCGGCACAGTGCATAATCTGGGTAGATTGCGAAAAATTCACCAATAAGTCTTGTTCCGGTTGGCAATCTCCGAGAAGTCATCCTAAGGAATTCTAGCAGACCCACAAAAATCATGTGCATTCCGATTCTTGCACTACTCTTCACTTTGGGAAAGTTGATATACCGGAGGGATCTTAGATAAGGGGCATTTCTTGATGTTATTACCTGGAAGGGATACCGTTGGTCTTGCTTATCAGGGATACCTTCGATTCTGGCCCAGCGAGTTGTTCGATTGGGCGGCCTTTTTTATGGTAGGGATGGGGCAATTACCCCGATGGTGATCTTATGACAGTAGAAATGGGGATTTTGTGGGGCATTATCGCTTGTGCTGTAGTGTTGTTCTCGTTTGACATATTCCCAGTCGATAAGGTCAGTCTCTTGGTTTTGGCAAGTCTTGTAGGGACTCGTCTCATAACCGGAGCAGATGCCATTGCAGGCTTTGGAAATCCAGCGACGATCACCGTCGCCTGCATGCTGGCCTTGAGTTACGGTGTTCAACGGACGGGTGCGCTCAACGCGGCGGCCGGCAAGCTAATCCAGTTAGCAAAAAATAGCGACCTGAAACTACTAGTGCTGGTTATGGGAACGGTTGGTGTTTTATCGGCCTTTATCAACAATACAGCCGCCGTAGCGATTTTTCTGCCTGTGGTATTAGCTGTTTGCCGGAGAAGGAATCTCGATGCAAGTAAATTTTTGATGCCTATGTCCTTTGCGGCAATTTTTTCTGGAACTTGTACTCTTATTGGGACGTCAACAAATCTTCTAGTCGCACAATTGTTTAGGGAGCAAAGTGGCACTCAAATCCATATGTTTGATTTTCTGCCAATGGGCCTGGTGTTTTTCGTTGCAGGATTTCTTTATTTACTTTTAGCCGGTCGACATATCCTGACCTCTCGCAGAACTGGGGAGAGTTTAACGGAGGACTATCGGTTGCGGCATTTTGTGACAGAGCTTGTGCTCCAGCCGGATTCGTCGCTTATTGGGCAGACTGTCGCAGAAGCTGATGTAGGAACCCGATTCAGAATCGACGTGATTGAGATTATTCGGGGCAGCGAAAGATTCCTACCAACGGATCGTGAGGCAAGACTTCAGGCTGGAGATATTATGTTGGTTCAAGGGGATTCAGATTCTTTCTTAGAAATGCAAAAAAGAGAAGGGGTTAACCTGAAGGCCCTAACCGTTGATGATCCGGCTTTGGAAGATGAAAATCTTACCCTGGTAGAGGCTTTCGTTTCACCTGCTTCTCGTTTGGTGGATAGTACTCTCAAAGAAATTGACTTTCGAAAAACGTACAAGGCCAACGCCCTTGCGATTCGGAGTCATGGTCGAACGATCCGGCAGAAAATAGGAACGGTGCGATTAGAGCATGGGGATTCTATTTTGATTCTTACCGACCGACAGCAATTGGAGGTCCTTTACCGAACCCAGGACTTCTTGGTTTTGGAGGAAGTATCAGGAAGATTTATGCGCCGAGATAAGATTCCCTATGCTGTATCAATATTTTTGGGGATTATTCTAGCAGCAGGAACTGGTTACCTCACTATCCTAGAGGCGTCACTTATTGGAACAGCCTTGATGCTTTTGACTGGTTGTCTGCGATTTAATGAGATCTACAGTAATCTTCACTGGCAGACCATTGTTATGCTGGGTTGCTTAATCCCTCTGGGTACAGCTATGGAGGGCACTGGTGCTGCCCAGTTTTTAGCTGACAAATTGATGGTGGGGCTTGAGGAATTTGGGCCCACAGTGGTTCTTTCGGGATTGTATCTTCTGACGTCAGTTCTAACCTCCCTAATGTCGAACAACGCAACAGGAATTTTAATGCTGCCTATTGCATTGAATTTGGCAACTAGTCTTGGAACACGTCCAGAGCCCTTTGTTTTTGCTGTCATGTTTGCTGCCTCCGCAAGTTTCATGACTCCCATGGGATATCAAACCAATACTTTTATTTTTGGCCCAGGTGGTTACAGGTTTTCAGATTTTTTGAAGGTAGGAACGCCTTTGAACATAATATTCTGGGTCCTTTCTACAATTTGCATCCCTATTTTCTGGCCCTTCTAGGCGTGTTAGAATGAAATCTCGGCTTTGTCGGAGCCGTTGATTACAAAGTGCATACAGGTTGTGACTGAGGAGTAACTAGCTTATGTGGAAGAAAACAAATCCCTCAAAGCCTTCTATAGAATCTGTAGGTCATGTACCTGCCCCCGAATCTGCTAATCAGTCAGGTGAGCGTGCGGTCCTTGGGGCATCAATACTGGTAAAAGGTGATCTGGCCGGTGAAGAAGACCTAATGATTCAAGGTCGCATCGAAGGTAAAATCCAACTCAGTGGTAATAAGCTTACCGTCGGCCAGAAGGGCCGTGTGAAGGCAGATATCTATGCAAAAGAGATCTGCATTGAGGGCGAGGTTAATGGCAACTTGTTTGGAGAGGAAAAAGTTACTGTTCGGAAATCTGGTAGTGTCAAAGGAAATATGATTTCTCCAAGAGTTAGCCTTGAGGACGGGGCTACCTTCAAAGGCAGTATAGACATGGGCGTGAAGCCAAGTTCAGCCTCTTCCTCTGTGCCTGTCTCCAAAACAACCCCTGGCCCTAAACAGTCCTCAAAGCCGACGATCACAGTGCCTAGTAGTGGAAAGAAGCGAACTTCTTCTCCGAAGACTGCAGAAATGCCGTTGGGTAGAGGGAGATGAAGTGGTGGTGGCCACCCAGATCAGTTAAAAAATCACCCCATAGCCAGTCTCAGGAACCGAGAACAGAAGAACAAAAGTCTCTCGCTTTACAAGCGTTGACGAGTAGACTCCGCACTGGCGAGCGTTACAACATCCTAGACCTTGGCAGCTCTGTGGGTCAAAACGTGAAGTTTTTTTCCGAATTTTGCGGGAAGCTGTACGTCCAAGATCTGTATGATGATCTCGTCTCGTTTGATTACTTTTCGTCAAGCGACGAAGTCGAACTGGATAAGATTTACAGTTATCTTCTCCCCTTCAGCCCCGGCACACGATTCGATATTGTATTTGCCTGGGACCTTTTCAATTATCTTGAGGAAAATGAATGTCGAGGCCTGATGAAGCATTTGGCAATTTTCTGCAGGCCAGAAACCTTGGTTTTGTCAATGATTTCTACGCGCAAGTCCATTGCAGAACGCCCCGCTAAATATCGGATTTTGGATTCACAGACCATCACTTGCGAGAATCGTACTGGCATAATGAAGTCCTGTCCATGCTATCGTGAACCGCAACTAGCGAGGATGATGCCGGCTTTCAAGGTTCTCAATTCATTTCTTCTTCGGCGTGGTTTTAAAGAGTACCTATTCTCCTTTGCTCCTCAGGTAAAGCACTAAGTCTCGAGGTTTTTCTGGGCTAAAGTCTACCAGGCACTCATTTTTCGGTTGGAGAGTCTACCCCGGGCGCGTAGTAACCTTTACGATGCCTGACTTTTACTCCCCTTCTTTTAACCTTTACCCTAATACTTCGGAAGGTACTATCTCTTTTGATGTTAGTGGGCACATATCCAAGGCTCACCTGGTTTTTAATTTCTTGATTAATTTTAGCGAACGCTTCTCGAAGTCGAGATAAGCTGGCCCGTGACCTAAAGAATGTTCCACCAGTGGCCTCCGCAAATTTTCGGAGCTGCCCGAAATCTGAATAACTCTCTCGATTTCGGACACCGATTCCAAAAATGATGATATCTCGATCCTGTGCAGACTTGATGGCGTCTTTAGAAGAATAGAAGCTTTGGGTGTCGGCTCCGTCGGAAAGGACTACGATGACCTTACGGCCGACTTCGTGCCTAAGCATGTCGTCGGTTGCAATAACTATGGCGTCATACAGTTTAGTCGCCCCCCCCGGTGGAATCATATTATGGATACTGGATTCGAGTTTTTCGAGATCGAAGGTGAAGTCCTGGACGAGGTTCACATCACTGTCGAACTGCACAACAGCTGCAAGATCCTTTTTCTCGCGTAAGGTAGAACGCAGAAATTCGATCGCGGCTTTTTGCTCAAAGGCTAATTCCTGCTTGACGCTACCGCTGGTGTCAATCAGTACAACGATGGTAAGTGATCTGCCCTCTTGGCCAGTCTCATAGTTGAAAAATTCAAGATGCTGTCGAACCTGATCCTCGAAAATTTCGAAATCATAAATATTGAGATCCTTAACATAGTGCCCGCGCCGGTTTTTGACGGTTGCCAAAACATTGACGACATCAACGTGGGCCCGGATCAAAGGCGCCTCTGGGATATCTTGACCATTCACCTGATTCGGTATAAGAAACACCCAGAACAATAGGGGGCAACTAGAAATAAGGGGTAATAGTTTCAGTAACATTTCGTTGTTGAACCGGGTGTAGTCTATTAGATCCCTTCGGTCATAATTAGTTCAAAAGGCATTTAACTGGATTCTGTGGCAACACAGCTTTGTGTTGCGAAATAGGTATAAATAGCTGATATCCCAAGGTATATGAAATCGAATAGTGTTCCTCCTTGTCCTGCGGAAGTTACAAAGAGATGCAGGATTAATCCTGGGGTAAGACTATAAACAGCGATCGTAAAATAATTCCGGTAGGGTAGTTTTACACCTATTCTGGCTGCAGAGGAGGCAGAGCACATCATCAAAAGGAGTGCCTGCATCAGGCCAAGGACTTGAAGGAATATCCAGTGGCTTGTTAGGGCCAGAGGGAAGAAGACCCAGGCAACTCGGTGTGTCCAGTCGGGCCATTCGTAGGGTCGACTGAGAACTCCAATAAAAGGTGCGAACTCCTGTTCGAGTTCTTCCCAAGACCAGTTCCCCCCGTAACTGTCCGTTATGATGGATAGTTGGTTTTCTTTGAGGACAACTGCAGGAGTTTCCATCTGCGATAAATCGAAGTCGTTTCCTGGAGCGTAAACGAAGTTAATGATCTCTTCGCCAAAATATTTCCTGAATATAGGTTCGCCTCGATGGATGATTCGTTTCCCATTTTGAATTGTGATGGGAGGCAGGTTTTCTGAGCCCCACTCCACAAAATCTCGAATAGCTGTTACGCCACTCCATGTTTGAAAACCGGCCATACTTGCTGAAATGGCAAAATTGAGGAATAGGAAATAGGCAATAGAACGAAGTAACGATTGTTGAAAGATCGATCGATAGAATCCAAAGTCCGTGGTGGAATTGTATACCTGACGGAAAAAACGAGACACACTAGCTAGGAGGATGTTCATAGAGTTGCTCCTGGCCGGGGAAACATGTCGACCGCCCTGGGGGCATAGAGGAAGTAAGAAGCCAGGTTAACTCTCCAAAGTTTCGAAATAAAGAAACCGCTGGCATTTCTCGCAAACCCCAAGTCTGGCAACGGCTCTAATCTCGGCAACCAGCTGGGGTCGCAACATTACGTTACAGCCCTGACAGGATCCGTCAGCGATTTTTGCCAGCCCGCGGCCGCCTCTGGCTTTTGATATTCGTTCGTAGTGAGAGAGGGGCTCAGGTGAGATTGCGTTGACCAATTCCAGTCGAATTTTTTCGGATTTCTCTAAAAGTTTTTCTGCTTCAGCCCCGCTATCCTGGACTGCCTGAATTTTCTCTTGAACTTCACGATTCTTCTCATGAAATTCTATCTCAAATTGTTTGGATTCTTGTAGAATGTCATCAGCCCCGAGCATCAACTCCAAAATACTATCTTCTGTGGTCGATATTTCCTGTTCAGTCAATGAGATTTCCTTCAGAATCGCTTGATACTCCTTGTTGGTTTTGACCTCCATCAGTTGGACTTTGTACTTTACAAGTTGTTCTCGTAGGGTTGTCCGCGCTCCCTCCATCTCGCGTTGATCCTTTTGGGATTTTTCGACAATGGCTTTCGCCTTCTGCATCAGCACTTTATTTGTGTCCAGATCGGCTTCTAATTTTTCGAGCTGGCCAGGAATAGATTTCAACTCTCCAACCAATCCTTGGAGTTTGGTGTCAAGTTTCTGAAGCTCAACTAACCCCCGAAGTTCTTCTCGAACGTCCAATTCAGATTCCATAAATCCGTCCATGGTGCCAAACAGTTTGAGTGGGCCCAGTAGGACTCGAACCTACGACCGCCTGATTATGAGTCAGATGCTCTAACCAACTGAGCTATGGGCCCACGAATTAAATATCTCGGCCTCCAGGATGCTAACAAAAGACTACTCCTCGGAGTTGAACCCACAAAAAAAGGCGTCCTAAAGGACGCCTTATATTTTCCTAAGGTCCTTCCTTTCCTGCTGCACTTTCAAGGAAGGATTTCAGCTTTCGGCTGCGCGAAGGATGACGTAGCTTTCGCAAAGCTTTTGCCTCTATCTGGCGGATGCGCTCTCTCGTAACCGAGAAGCGTTGTCCTACCTCCTCTAGTGTGTGTTCACTTCCATCTCCTATTCCAAAACGCATCCGAATGACCTGTTCCTCTCGTGGTGTTAGGCTATGGAGAACGGATGACGTTTGTTCCTTGAGATTGACATTAATCACCGCTTCCGAAGGTGATATGATCCCGCGGTCCTCAATGAAATCTCCCAGATGGCTGTCTTCTTCCTCTCCGATTGGTGTTTCGAGAGAGATGGGTTCTTGTGCAATTTTCAAAATCTTACGAACCTTACTAACAGATATATCCATCTTCTCGGCAATCTCTTCAGAGGTGGGCTCCCGGCCATGCTCTTGGACCAAGGCTCTAGATGTACGTATTAACTTGTTGATCGTTTCGATCATGTGTACAGGAATACGGATGGTGCGAGCCTGATCAGCGATTGCGCGGGTGATTGCCTGACGGATCCACCAGGTAGCATAGGTAGAAAATTTGTAACCTCTTCGATATTCGAACTTGTCGACAGCCTTCATCAATCCAATGTTGCCTTCTTGAATAAGGTCTAAAAATTGTAGCCCTCGGTTCGTGTACTTCTTGGCAATTGAAACTACCAGCCTTAAATTCGCTTCGACTAGCTCCTTTTTCGCTATGTCGGCTTCGAGTTCACCTTGTTTGATCGTTGCCAGGGTCCTTTTCAGTTCAGTGGGAGTTGCCATAAGCTCATCTTCCACCTCCTTGAATTCCTTTTGGATTTCCCGACTCCGGAGTTTGATCTTTTTGACTTCTTCCAGGTTGAGTGAAGATTCCTGCAACTTTGTGAGGCGTCTAGATTCACGTTCTAACGCAACAATGCGATCCACAGTCGTTTTGACTGAATTCACTAATTTCTCGTGTGTCGCCGGCGTAAGATCCAGGTCTTGGATATGTCTAGCGATAGGAATTCTGTATCGGGCCAACTTTGACAGTAGTCGCTTGTAGTTAGCACTAGTTTGCTTCGCTCTTCTGAGGCGCCCCCGGATGCGCATAGCTTCCGTGTCTAGTTTTTGGATCTCGTTAACTCGGCGGACCAAGGACTTGTGATGTTTCTGTAGCAACTCCTCTGTAACCTCTTTTTCTTTTTCGGCGTCGCTTTTTTCCTGGATGACTACGAGGTTTTTGATCTGAATATGACCGTCCTTCAAAAGGACAACATAAGTCTGAAGTTCTGAGGCCACAAGAGGAGAACGGGATAGAGCTCTAAGTACTACGTTTTGACCCTTTTCAATACGTTTTGCAATCTCGACTTCGCCCTCTCTTGTGAGCAAGGGAACAGTTCCCATCTCTCGGAGATACATTCGTACAGGGTCGTTAGTTTTTTCCAGTGCCTCCCGGGGGGGGTCGTCTGGGTTTTGATTTTTGTCCGTGACTTTTGTCTGGACTGGTTCAAATTGTTGATCAGAATCAATGACCTCGATACCTGCCTTGGCAATGCGGTCAAATAGCTTATCCAGCTCTTTTGCGGATTGGATATCTTTTTGGCAGGACATCACCGACTTCGTCGTAGAGGAGATATCCTCTTTCCTTTCCCAAGTCTAGGAGGCTTTCCAGCTGTTTATTGTCAATCCTTTTAGACAAGCGTCTATCTCCTTTTGAAGAAACAGTAATTTTAGAATGCCCGACAGATCTAGATCAAGGGCATCGTCATAGCTCTAGTTCAAGCCTGCGGAGCTCTATTTTTTCCAGTTTCTCAAGCAATTCCGGAATCCTATCCGAGAAAGGATCCATTTTCTCTTTATCCTTCAAATCCGCCTGAATACGCCGCTTCTTTTTATCCAAGTGTACTTTTTGCAGACTTCGAATACTTTCGAGCAGCGATTCCAGCGTCACTCCACCAGGAGGAGTCTGCAGACTAATCGTCTCGAGTAGATCGATGTCCTTAGCGTCTTCCAACTGGTCACGAAGAGTAAGGATGCTGAGTTCGCCATTTAGTTCCCATATTTTTCCAATTTTCAGTAACAATTGTTCACTAACCAACCCCTCAATTAGATTTGAATTTAGACTGGGAAACGCTTCTGACTGCAATTCAGCGTCTAAAAGAGCTTGGACCAGCACGATCTCTGCTGGTAGAGGATTTAGTCGAGGAGCTGCGGCAGAACCAATCTCTTTTTGTCTGTGAGGACGGACTCGCCTTACCTGTTGCAGTATCAGTTCTGGTTCAACTTGAAGTCGAGAGGCTACTCTCGAGATGTACTCTGAACGCTCAATCCTATTTTCCACTGCCAATAAGAGAGGTGCGGTCAGGTCGGCGATTTCCTGTTTACCTCGGGGACCAAATGGGTCTCGATGCTGGGCCAGGAAATGTTCAAGAGCGAATTCGATTCCCGGTTGAGAATCCAGGAGTCTCTTACGATAGGCCTCAGGGCCGTTGTCCTGAATGAATGTATCCGGGTCAACTTTTTCTGGGAGACAGACAATATTCACCCTGAAACCTGAGGACAAGAATAACTGTAGAGATCTAATCGTAGCCTTTATACCGGCTGGATCGGTGTCATAACTAAGTAGGATCTGACGCGTGAAACGGCGCAGTAGCAGCACTTGGTCGATGGTCAGACTGGTCCCGAGTTGCGCGACGACGTTTTGAAAGCCTGCTTGATAAGGTACGATGCAGTCAAAATACCCTTCGACTAGGATAACGCAGTCGCGTTTGCGTATTTCATGCTTGGCGAGGTCAAAGGCAAAAAGATTCCGGCTTTTTTTGTATAGAGGGGTATCGGGCGAGTTCAGATACTTAGGTACTGCAGGCCCCAAGCTTCTCCCCCCAAAGGCTATGATGCGGCCAGCCGAGTTGCGGATGGGAAACATGACCCGGCCTCGGAAGTTATCGTAGAGTTTTCCCTGATCATTTTTCCTGATCAATCCACACTTCCTTGCGCTTGACTCCGAAAGCCCTTCTAACTTCAGGATTTCTAGCAGTGTATTTCCTGGTGGTGCATAGCCCAAGCCAAAGGCTTGGATGGCTTCTTCTCCAATTTGACGTTTTTCTAGATAACTTCGTGCGGAGCTATCAGTTTTGAAACAGCTTTGGAAGTGCTCCTGAGCCCGTTCCATGAGCTGGAAAAAATCCGTAAAATCAACATTTTTTGAGGATTGCGCAGAGTATTTTCCGCTATCTGGAAGAGGGATCGCCTGCCGGCGGGCTAGTAGGGTAACGGATTCAACAAAACTCATGTTTTCGATCAAGCGAATGAACTCGATCGCATCTCCCCCCACATGGCAGCCAAAACACTTAAAAATCTGCTTGTTCTCGTTAACATTAAAGGAGGGAGTCTTTTCATTGTGGAAGGGGCAAAGGCCGATGTGGTTTTGACCGCTCTTTCTGAGTTGGACATAGCCCATTACAATCTCGAGGATATTGGTGCTAGAACGAACCTGGCCGATGAATCCACTATCGAATTTCATCCATTTATCCTCGTAATCAAGTGTTAGATAATTGCGCTTAGCCAGTTAAAAGTTGATGGCCTTGATTCCCAAAGGTCCCTCTAGAATTCTCTCTAAAGCGAGTTTTCTTAGGCCACGGCCGAGTCCATTGTTAATCCGGTCCAGTATTTAAGCAAATCAAGAGAACAAGGGAAGCTTATGGGATCAAGTGTCGCCCTGTCTATCCGGCTCTCGCTTACGATTTATTAAGCTAGCGACATATCCTGCTCCAAAGCCGTTGTCGATGTTGACTGTAGTCACGTTGGACGAGCAGCTTGTCAACATCCCGAGTAGGGCCGTAATCCCTCCCAATGCCGCACCGTAACCGATACTGGTTGGTACAGCTATAACTGGGCAGGGTACTAGGCCTCCAACAACACTCGGGAGCGCCCCTTCCATGCCTGCCACGGCGATGACTACCGAACAAGAAGATAGTTTTTTTTGTACGCTTAGCAGGCGATGCAGTCCCGCAACCCCGCAATCATAGGTTGTGAAAACCTGGTTTCCCATGACTGAAGCCGTGACACTGGCGGCTTCGGCAACCGGTATGTCTGCCGTTCCTGCAGAAACAACACCTATCAGTCCAAAGCCATTCTCTTGGTCGTTTCTCACTAGAGAGAGCACTCGAGAGCGGGGATAGAATTTACATCCCGGGTGAAGATCCTTCAGTTTTTCGAATACTTGCTGAGTAGTCTCTGTGATCAGGAGGTTGTCCTGGCGCTCCAAAAGATTGTTGGCAATGGAGAGAATTTCTTCTTCTGTTTTTTTTAAGCCAAAAATGACTTCTGGGAATCCGTGGCGGAGAGTTCGATGATGGTCTACTTTCGCGAATCCTAAGTCCTTAAAAGGAAGTGTTTGAAGATAGTCTAAAACCTCTCTTTCGGAGAGGTTGCCTTTCTTGAAACGCCTCAGAATTTCCGGCAGTGTGTCAGTCTCCATCTCCCCCATATTACCCCAGAGTTCACTTAGGAGATGTTCGAGTCGGGATCCCGCCAATTGACAGCGCTATCTTGTTATCCTTCCTCAAGAACAGCTCGGCGACTTAAACGGATTTTTTTCTGGCCGTCGATGTCCAGTACTTTAACCATCATTTTGTCGCCTCTCTTAACCTCAGTATGGATGTCATTTATTCGGTGATCGGATATTTGGGAAATATGCAGAAGGCCTTCCGTACCAGGTAGAATCTCTACGAAAGCTCCAAAATCGACCACTTTGACCACCGTGCCCATATAATTTTTGCCAATTTCGGGGCTGGCGGTCAGTCCCTTGATATGGTCGACTGCCATTTTCGCAGAAGTGCCCTCTGCTGAATAGATTTGGACTGTGCCGTCATCATCAATATCTATTTTCACGCCGTATTCTTCAATCATGCCGCGAATTACCTTGCCACCCGGCCCAATAACAGCACCAATCTTGTCTGTCGGAATTCGGAGTGTTGTAATTCTGGGGGCGTAGTCTGAGATATCCTCGCGGGCCTCAGATAGAGTGTCAGCCATTTTGTCCAAGATGCCGAGTCGACCCTTTTGTGCCTGTTGTAGTGCTTCCGACATGATCTGACGAGTGACACCGCCTATCTTGATATCCATTTGAAGAGCTGTAATACCCTCTCGTGTCCCGGCCACTTTGAAGTCCATATCGCCATAGTGATCTTCGGCGCCAGCTATGTCCGACAAGATGGCGTAATTGTCGCCTTCCTTCACTAGCCCCATGGCAATCCCTGCAACCGGAGATTTTACAGGCACGCCAGCATCCTGTAGAGCCATCATGCCACCGCAGACTGTGGCCATCGAGGAAGATCCGTTGGACTCCAAAATATCTGAAACAACCCTTATTGTATAAGGGAAGTCGTCATGATCGGGTAGCATTGGAGAAATGGCTCGCTCAGCGAGAGCGCCGTGCCCAATCTCACGTCGGCCAGGTCCTCTTAAGAAGCGAACTTCACCGACACTAAAAGGTGGAAAATTGTAATGGAGCATGAAAGTTTTGGAGGAATCTCCTGTCAAGCCATCTACTCGTTGGGCGTCTTCTCCAGTGCCCAAGGTGACGGAAGCTAAAGCCTGTGTTTCCCCTCTTGTGAAGAGTGCAGAACCATGAGCTCTTGGCAGTAAGCCTACTTCCGTTGTGATGGGACGTACTTCATCGAAAGCTCGACCATCGGGACGCTTTCGTTGGTTCAGCATATTTTCTCTAAATACAGCTTCTTTGACCTTGCCAAATAATAGGCTTGCCTCGTTTCTTTTTTCTTCTTCCTCCTCTGGGATGAGGCTTAAAAAATTTTCCTTACAGGTCTTCATAGCGGTTTCACTCGCAAGCTTCCCTTCGCTACCTGCGACTTTCAGGGCATCCCATATTTGCTGAGAGGCATTTTCCTCGACGAATTTGTATAGCTCTTCGTCTTGCTCAACTTTGGGCGTCTCTCGTTTTACTTTGCCTAGGCGTTGAGCCAGTTCTCGAATAGCCTCAATGATTTTCCTGATTTCTGAGTGTCCGTATTCAAGGGCCTCAACGATCTTATCTTCGGGTACCTCATGAGCTCCTGCTTCGACCATGAGGATAGCTTCCTCACTTGCAGAAATGATCATATTGAGGCTGCTTGTGCTCAATTCTGTTTCGGTAGGATTGGTAACAAATTGGTCCTCGATGAGGCCAACCCGGACTGCACCGATAGGGGTATTGAAATCGATGTCTGAGCACAAGAGTGCAGCACTAGAACCTACCAATGCCAGTACATCAGGGTTGATCTCGGGTTCGGCCGATTGGACCATTGCAATTACTTGAGTTTCGAAACGGTAATTATCCGGAAAGAGAGGGCGGATTGGACGATCCATTAGTCGGCTCGTGAGAGTCTCTTTCTCTGTGGGGCGTCCTTCTCTTTTGAAAAAGCCGCCCGGGATTCTACCGGCAGCGTAGGTGTACTCTCGATACTCACATGTGAGAGGTAGAAACGGAAGGTCACGTGCTTCCTTTTGGGCACAGGCAGTTACGAGAACAGCTGTGTCTCCAGATCGAATGACAACAGAACCGTCAGCTTGCCTGGCCATTTTACCAGTGGTTATAGTTAATTCTTGGTTGCCTAAATTGAGTTTTACGCTTTCTTCTTTCATTTTGTTTTACCGCTTTTCTTTCGTCTTTTTTGTTTTACCGCTTTTCTACATCAGCACAAGAGAGTGCCGTCCAACTTTCTGGTGTCTATCCTAGTTCGGTCGAAAAGACCTCGAGACTTTGCACTAGGCCAAGCTGCTCTACGGAGCTGCCGAACCCCAGGTGTGCTGGATGAGAATCTCCTTATTTCCGGAGACCAAGTCGTCCGATCAACGTTTTGTAGCGACCAAATCCCTTCTTTTTTAAATAGTCCAGGAGCCGCCTTCGTCGGCCGACCATCTTCAGGAGACCTCGGCGTGAGTGATGGTCGTGTTTATGGATCTTTAGATGTTCAGTTAAGTAGGCGATACGTTCCGTAAGCATCGCAACCTGAACTTCAGGGGATCCAGTGTCAGCGCTGTGCAGCTGATAACTGTTTATAATGTTGCTTTTACTGTCCGCATTAAGAGTCATAGTCTAATTCTACTTAAATCTAAGCGTAGAAAGAGGAAAAGGTAACAAAAAGAGCCCTGTAAGTAAACTTGTATCTACGTTCCTCTTAGGTCTTTGGGCAGGTCTCTTAGGCCTTTGGGTGGGCCGATTTGTAGGCTTTAATAAGAGCCTCAACTGAAAGATGCGTATAACGTTGTGTTGTCGAGAGACTGGCATGTCCCAGTAGCTCTTGAATGGTTCTTAAATCCGCACCGTTGTTAAGCAGGTGAGTCGCAAATGAGTGGCGCAGCATGTGCGGGTGGGCATCCATGGGAAGAGACGATTGGCTTACATATTGCTTCAGTAAACGTTGTACAGACCGTGTTGTGAGTCGCCCACCTCGAAGATTCAAGAAAAGGGCCTCAGGGGTGGTTTGTAAGGTAGTTTTTTTCTGTATCAGCGCGGTTCTCGTAATCAGGTAAGTACGAAGGGCTTGCCCTGCTGGTCTTCCGAAAGGAACGATTCTTTCCTTTTTTCCTTTCCCGCGGATACGGACCAGTCCCTCCCCGATGGAGAGGCTTGAGAGGTTTAGGTTGACCAGTTCCCCTACCCTCATGCCAGTTCCATATAGTAATTCTAGGATGGCCAGGTCACGCTTGCCTCGGTCAGTCGCAGAGTCCGGCAACTGTAGTAGCTCTTCCACTTGTTGAATACTAAGACAGTGAGGATGTCTTTTGGGTTGCCGAGGGAGTGAGATTAGTTTCGCTGGGTTGGACGTGACTAAGCCTAGTTGGTCCATAAAGCGGAAGAACGATCGCAAGGTGGAGAGCTTCCTAGCTGTCGAGGACTTTTGGTTTCCTTTGCTGACCAGATGCCCGAGGAAATCACGTATGGTGATGTGGTCGATTGCTTCTAGGGGGAGGTCCTCGTTTTTCTCGATCTGGAGATAAGATGAGAACTCACAAAGATCGCGTGAATAATTTTTCAGGGTGTGAGGAGAGTAGTTTTTTTCGAATTTGAGATGATCAAGAAAAGATTCGATGTGATTAGCCATTGGGAATTACTTTGGACGAATCTTGAAGGCTTTGATTTTCCTATGAAGTGAAGTGCGGCCCATCCCGACAGTCAAAGCCGTACGGGTTATGTTCCAATTATTCTCCAGCAGGCGTTCTTGTAGGAATTCCCTTTCGAACTCTAACTTGGCTTCCTGGAAGTTTAGTGGATGTGCATTATTGATCGGGGTTGCAGCCTGGATTGCTTTAGGTAGGTGATGCAGGTGAACTTCGTTGCCCGGCTCCATGATAACGACTCGCTCGATGATATTGCGCAGCTCGCGCACATTCCCTGGCCAATGATATTCACGCAGCTTATTGACAGCATCCAGTTCAATCCTTTTTGTAGGTTTGCCATTGCGCCGGGCAAAGTGAACAAGGAAATGGTCAACTAAGTCCTTGATGTCCTCACTACGTTGCCGGAGAGGAGGGACTTCAAATGGGATGACGTTTAGTCGAAAAAAGAGGTCTTCTCGGAAACGCCCCTCGGAAATTTCTTTTTCCAGATTTTTATTTGTAGCTGCAATCACTCGAACATCCACCTCAACTGCAGTATCGCTACCTAAGGGATGAAAGCGTAGATCGTCGAGTACGCGCAGAACCTTAGCTTGGGTTTTCAAGCTCATATCCCCAACTTCATCCAGGAATAAAGTGCCTTTGTCGGCAAGTTCAAACTTGCCTTTACGGCTTTCTGTGGCACCTGTAAAAGCTCCTTGGGTATTGCCGAAGAGCTCACTTTCTATCAAGTCTTCGGGGATCGCTGCGCAATTAACATCTTCGAACGCCTGGTCTCGGCGTTGGCTTGACAGATGCAAGAGCCGCGACACTAGTTCTTTGCCAGTACCGTTCTCCCCATAGATAAGTATCCTAGCTTCTGTTGGCCCGGCAAATTGGATCTGTTGGCGAAGAGCCTGCATTGGTACCGAGGAACCGATCATGACCGTCTCTTGTCGCAGTAGATCTCTCAGGTTCTGATTTTCAGCTTCCAATTGCCTCTGTCTCAAGGCATGCTCAAGAACGAGTAAGATTTTCTCGCCGGACAGCGGTTTTTCAATAAAATCAAAAGCGCCTAGTTTGGTGGCTCTAACAGCACTGCCAATGGTTCCATGTCCGGAGATGATAAGCACGTATTGTTGAGGCATATGCCTTTTTATTTCGGCAAGGACCTCTAGGCCGTTCTTGCCTGGGAGCCACACATCCAAGAAAACTAAATCGAAGGATGTCTTTTGCAGGAGTTCCAAACACTCCTCCCCTGACCCCGCGCTAAAAACTTCGTAGCCGGCATCCTCCAGAATGCCACAAATTGAGCGGCGTACATTTTTCTCGTCGTCAACGACCAGTATTTTTACTTTCATGAGAGGACTTCAGGATTGGTACTAGTTCCGGAAATGGGAATTTCCATGGTGAAACACATCCCATTGGGAAAGTTGGGTTCTGCCCGGATATAACCATTATGATCGTTGATAATACGTTGGACGATAGCCAGCCCCAGCCCAGTACCCTTTTTCTTTGTTGAAAAATAAGGCAGGAAAAGATTTTCATAATCTTCCGGTGGGATACCTCCGCCATTGTCGCGGAACTCGATCGCAACAGATTGTTTGCGAGTGTTCAGTCTTGTTGAGATTGATAGTCGACGTCCACTCTCAGTGTCTGATAACGCATCCATTGCATTATCTATTAAATTAACGAAAACCCTTCGGATTTGTTCAGGATCGACAAGAACTTTGCTGACTTGGCTATCGAAGGAGCGATCCACTTGAACACCTTTCAATGCGTCATCATACATTTTAAGAGTCTCATCGATCAGATTATGCAGTATTGTGTCGACGGGTTTACTGATGGGTAGCCTAGCGAAACGGGAGAACTCCTGGACCAGTGATTTCAGATTCTGTCCTTCTGTACTAATCATCCGGACACCGTCCTCTAGGATTTCCCGAAAGTTTCCAACTGCTGTTTTGTCTGATAGTTTCAGTTTTTCGAATCGTTTAAGGATGCGCTCGGCTGAAAGCTGGATTGGGGTAAGCGGGTTTTTGATCTCGTGAGCCAACCTACGCGCGACCTCTTGCCAAGCAGCAAACTTTTCGGCTCGGATCAATTCGTTGAGCTCGTCGATCACCACAAGGAATTCCTGATTGCTAAGGAGCGGCTGTGGGCTAATGGTCACCGTAGCGGCTATGTACGTTTGAAATTCGCCTCGTTCGAGAACGAGCTCTCTGCGATACGAACCGTACAGTTTGGCCCGCTTCTTCATTTCCTGGAGTTGCTCCAGGAAGGTTTCTCCTACGAGTGATCCAATCTGATGCCCCACGACTTCAGAATTACTCATTTTCAAGATCCGCAGAGCTGCCTGATTGACTGTTTGCACGGTATCTTCCTGGTCGATACTAAGTACTCCGGTGCCAATGTTTTGCAATATATGTTCTGTGTAGCTTCGTCCTTCTTGGAGTTCTTTGTTTGCAGTTCTCAATTCGGTATTTTTCTTTTCCAATTGCCGTCGACTATTGCGAATATCACCGGCCATAGTATTGAAAGAGTCCACTAGAACGCCGAGTTCATCAACTGCAGCGACGTTGACCCGATGATCTAGATTGCCTTGAGAAAGTTGATCTGCACCTTCTGCTAAGCCCTCCAGGGGGACAGTTATTTTTCGGGCGATGTAAGTGCCAAGCCAGACAAACCCGGAGATTACCATCAAGGTAGCCATTGCAAGGATCAGGAAGTAATTTAGTTGGACTTGTCTCAAGGAATCTTTGAGGTCATTGAATTTTGTGCGTGCGTTTTCGGCCTCCAGTGCATTGAATGCAACGCTTTCTGGGACGACATGTTGGGCCAATATTGCCCCTACAATCTCTTGGTTGCTATTTCTGATGGGGCACCCAGTCAAAATCAAATCAACATCTGCTCGCCCAATTTCATGACCTCTCCTGCGAGAATAGACTTGATTGCCTTCGAGTACCTGCTTTAAGAGGTCAGTTGTATCCTCTTCTCTCCACCGGTCCTGTAAAGTACGGATGCCTCTGGGATCAAAGATAGCCAGCCCCTGAATCTCGGGGAGATCCGGAGCTGACCTTTCAGGGTTCCATTGCAGTGTTGATGGATTGATGAGTGAGGCGACCAGCTTAGTTTTGTACAGTAAAAGGGATTGGTTTTGCTCGTAGTAAGTTTCGACCACTTTTTCTGAAGATGTTAGTAGTTTTTCAGATGGAGAGGTGAACCAAAGTCGGAGGTTGCTATTGATCAGCCCGAAAGCAACAAAGGACATCAACAGGGCTGGGAACAAAGAGAAAATTGTGAACGTGATTATCAGTTTGCTTTTTATCCGCGTCCCAAGTTTCTTTGACTGATGCTCGAAATAGAGTTTGATCAAGTCTCGGGCAAGCATGAAACACAGCGCAAGAAGGAGGACAGTGTTGACGGTCCAGATGAAGGCCCACAGGTTGATGTTCTCCACGAAATCGGCGTTGCCTACAGAGCTCGGATTTAGGAAGGTAACACTGACTAGAAAAGCCAGAATGAAAGCTGATAAGCCAGCCAAGGTCCAGTAGATTTTGCGGAGCAGTGTCCCTTTTGCCATCTCGAGTATGTCCTTGAGTTCACTTCCCGACGGCAACCCTAGCCTATCAGCCTTCCGAATAGCTCTTCTGGGTGATAGTTGATGGGCTCTGATCGGTCGTGTATTGTAGCATTTTAGCCGGGTTGTTTCGCGGCACTTGTAGGTAAGCGACTTCGACCCAGGACACAGTCCGGAGTTATCTTTGCGTTTCTTTCGCCGAGCATCAGATCCAAAAGAAGAATCTGAGCCAAGTCAACAGAATGGGGCAGAAGTAACGCTGAGGATAGGTGTGGACACGGGTGGTACGTTCACCGATTTTGTCGTTGTTGATGGAAGTGAAATCTCAATTTTTAAGGTGCCATCGACTCCCAAAGCTCCAGGACGAGCAGTTTCAAAAGGATTTGAAATGATCGAGGGTGAAAACCCTCTAGTTCGACTTGGCTCAACTGTAGGTACGAATGCAGTTCTTGAACGCAAAGGAGCGACGGTAGCCCTTTTGACCAATCAGGGCTTTGAAGATATCATCGAAATCGGTCGACAGAACCGCCCTCAGTTGTATTCATTAACTGCTTCACGCCCTCAATCTTTAGTCCCTCGGAGTCACAGAATCGGGATCAGGGAGCGCACATCCTGGAGCGGCCGAAAATTGATTGGCCTGGAGGGGAAGAGTCTAGAGTGGCTGAAAGGACGCATAGATCAGCTTCAGCCACAAAGTATTGCCGTAACTCTTTTGTATAGTTATCTGAATTCCGCTCCTGAGAAAAAAGTTGCTGAGGCATTGCAGGAACTGGATATCCCTATGTCTCTGTCCCACGAGATCCTTCCGGAGTTCCGAGAGTTCGAGCGAACTTCGGCTACCGTGATTAACGCCTACTTGATGCCAATCGTTTTGTCGTATCTGCAGGGACTCGAGGATGATCCGTTAATACAAAGTGGAAACCTTACTGTTATGCAGTCAAATGGAGGAGCCATATCTGCAGGAAGGGCTTCAAGAGAACCAATCCGTACTATAGCTTCTGGACCAGCTGCAGGTGTTGTTGGTGCGATGCAGCTGGCCCGTCGTATTGATCTTGAAAAAGTAATCACATTCGATATGGGCGGGACCTCCACAGATGTGTGCTTGTGTGATGGACAAATACCGTTGACTAAAGAAGCTCAAATTGGAGGTTTGCCGATTCCGGTTCAGATGATTGATATTCAATCCGTCGGAGCTGGTGGTGGCTCGATAGCTAGTGTAGATCCTGGAGGATTGTTGAAGGTAGGGCCCGAAAGCGCTGGAGCCGATCCAGGGCCCGTCTGTTACGGTAAAGGCGACCAGATAACCGTTACGGACGCCAATTTATACCTTGGCCTGATTCATCCAGAATGGTTTTTAGGAGGTGAGTTTCAGCTCGCTCCTAACAGAATTGAGGCTCGTCTGAAAAGATTGGCAGATGAAATGGAAGCTGCTTCAGGGACAGCCTGTGCTCCGGAAGCTATAGCCTCAGGAATCCGCACCATTGTTGCCGGTCAGATGGAACGGGCAATCCGAATGTCTTCTCTTGAGAGGGGATATGACACACGTGACTTCACTCTTGTCAGCTACGGTGGTGCAGGAGGGCTGCACGTCTGTGATCTGGCCCGTGCGCTCTTAATGCCCCAGATTGTGATTCCTGTCAACCCCGGGGTATTGTCTGCTTTAGGAGCTCTTGAAAGTGACGTGAAACGAGACGCCTCTCGAACGATTTTAGAACGCTCTAAGGATTCTGATATTGACGACCTTGTCAAGGTAGTTTTTCGAGAATTGGAGGAGAAGGTTCTGAGTGAAATGGATGCAGAGGGGTTTGCCTCGGATCAGGTTGCACTTGAACGCTCCTTGGATGCTCGATATGTGGGGCAATCTTTCGAGCTCAATATCCCTTTAGAGCCGGATATAGAAACGGTTTTCCATCAGGCGCATGAAAGGCAATACGGTTATTCGAATGCAGAGTTATCGGTAGAGATCGTCACACTCCGGGTAACCGGCCGAGGTCAGTCTCCGCCCATTAAACTCCCTCAGTTCAAGCTTGATTCTAAGACTCCGCCTGATAATGCTTTGCTGCAGGAGCTTGATGTTCTCCTGAATGGCGAGAGCTGTTTGGCAAAGTTCTATGACCGGAAAAAGCTCAAGCCGGGCAATGTTATCTCGGGCCCTGCTATCGTTCTGGAATACAGCTCAACCTCGTTGATTGCCGAGGATTTCAGGGGCTATGTGGATGAATGGGGAAATCTGGTCATCGCCCCGATTTAAGGGAGTTACTCATACAAGTTGTTATCTCTGCCCAGAGATACTGCCTTTGTTCTGTCGGCCGAGCATGATTTGGTAAAGAAGTACTCCTGCTGCGACCGACAGGTTGAGAGAGGACACCTTGCCTGACATAGGCAAGGAGACTAGGAAATCGCAGCGCTTTCGAATTACCTGTCGCAATCCCTGGTGTTCTCCTCCTACACAAACCACAAGGGGGAGCGATATGTCTAGTTGCTCGGGGGTCATGGGCCCAGACATGTCGAGCCCAGCCGTCCAGTAACCCTCAGCTCGTAGCCGATCGAGGAGTTGGCCGGAATTACCAACACGGACTACCGGGAGATGAAAGGCTGCTCCAGCACTGGCTTGGACGGCAGTGTTTGTGAGAGGACAGCTACGTTTTTCAGGTAATAGGATCGCGCTCACACCGGTAGCATCTGCAGTCCGAATTAATGCGCCTAAATTGCGGGGGTCTTCAATACTGTCGGCTAGGAGAATAAGCCTTGAGGGGTCCTCAAGAACTCTATCTAGGGTAAGGGACGGCAGTGCTGAGATTCGCGCTGCCACGTGTTGGTGTCTAGCATCACCTGTCAATCGGTCCAGTGTTTTAACTTCACGAAAGAGTAGAGGAACCGATTTTTTCTGGCAAAGGGTTATTATCTTCTGCAATCGTGGGTTATGTCGTCCTTTGGTCATCATCACGCTCTCGACCTTAGAAACAGCAGATTCCAGAGCTTCTAGCACATTATTGATCCCGGAAATCATCATGGTATTGAATCCACCATGACCTGAATTCGATCGGCAACGCTCCTTATAGGTTTTGGTAGGCGCAAGGATCGACCTGTTTCGATCAGTTCAACAATGGTAGCAAGATCTAGTCCAGAAACTTGCGATGTCAGGGCAAGACGAATTGGATGGAAAAGAGTTTTCCCACGGGCGCCCGTCTCGTGTTTGACAGCATCGAAAATAGTCTCGAAAAGTTTGGGACTTATAGGTTCATCATTACTACCAATGGAATCATGAAATACTTGAATGACTCTTTGGCAAGCAGGGTCATTCAAGATCTGTAGATCATTATCCGAGAGGGAGGATTGTGATTTGAAAAGAAATGCGGCCGCCGGGACTATGTCACTCCCTCGGTCCAGGTACTTCAACAGTGACCTGGATAGGTCCTCCAGCCAGGCCCTGGTCGCTATATCTGGGGTATCCGGCACCCAGCCCTCAGCAGCCAGGAAAGGTAGAAACAGATCCACGAGGTCGCTGTCCTCACATTTTTTTAAGTGGCTCCTGTTGACCCAATTCAACTTTCCTTCGTCGAATATAGCTGGATTGCGATGAACCCGCTTGAGCGTAAACTGCTTGGTTAGATGATGGGTTTCTAGAATTTCATTGCCGTCTTTTGGGGGAGCCCAGCCTAGTAGGGATAAGTAGTTGAGTATCGCTTCGGGTAGGTATCCCTCACTCTGGAGTGCATTTATTGACTTCGCTCCGTGACGCTTACTAAGGATTTTTCCATCGGGTCCCAGGATAGTGGAGAGATGCGCGAAATTGGGAGGAGGTAGCTGGAGAGCCTCATAGACTAATAATTGCCGATAAGTGTTGCTGATATGTCCTTCTCCCCTAATGACGTGAGAGATTTCCATACAGTAGTCATCGATAACTGAAGCGAAATTGTATTGAGGGGTGCCATCGGAGCGAAGTAGGATAAAGTCTCCTATCTCGCGACAATCAATTCCCAGTTTCCCGAAAATTAGGTCCTCGAACTCAATGGGCCCTTTTCTTACGAGGAAGCGAAGCACGTACGGTTGCGCTCTTGCTTGGAGTTCTGCAACCTCACTCGAGGACAGTTTCTTGCAGGCCCCAGGACAGTGTGATTTTTCTCCAGATATCTGATCTCGACGGACCTGCTCTAACTCGCGACGAGAGCAGAAACAAGGGTAAGCTGCTCCTGCAGACCGAAGTTTTTTAGCATAGTCAGCATAAATTTCTAACCGATCGGTCTGGCGATAAGGCCCTAGGTTGCCACCTTGGTCTACCCCTTCATCCCAGCTGAGGCCGAGCCATAGCAGGTCTTGCTTTATCTGTTCTTCGGATCCCGGCTGCGATCTTTCGATGTCGGTATCTTCGATGCGCAGAATGAAGTCCCCATTGTTCTGTTTGGCAAACAACCAGTTGAACAGCGCAGTTCGGACGTTGCCTATATGCAGTTGACCTGTTGGACTGGGGGCAAATCTAACTCTGACGGACATATGGCTGATTATACAGGTAGCTGGTTACCTCCTGCCTCCGATCGAAGCAAACCTCTTTACAGCAAAGGGTAGTTGGTGTGGTTGGCCCCCACATGTTGAAAGCCGAGAGTTGACCCTCTCTTTGGGCGAGACTACAATAGTGGGGACCGTGATAATGACACTGATCCATGCGTTACCGCAGCGATTGCTCACGTTGGCCTTGGTCATCGTGTTGCTGGTGCTGGTTTCGGGAACCGGCCTAGCGACCGATTTCGGGAGCTTGAGCGGTGTGGTGCGTGACCAGTTGGGGAACCCATTGCCCGGGTTGCTTCTATCCTTAGTGCATCCGGCCGGGAATGATGAGATTCCCCTAATGGCTAAGACTGACGGAGTCGGCCAGGTTTTCATCTATAATATTTTAGCAGGCAGCTACCACTTGGTAGTCAAAAGCGCTGGGTATCAGGGTCCTCAAAACCGGGTTGTAGATATACTGCCGGGCGAGACTGCCGCTGTCAGCCTAGTGGTTGAACAACTCTTAGGTCTAGACTACGAGGCCGGCAGTAGTGTCGGTGTCAAGAGTCTGCTGCGAGCCACCAACCCGCGACGTCTGATTTTGCGTGCAGTGGGTAAGGGGATGCAACCTGAAAAGAGCAGTCCTACAGGATTTTTCGACGAGGCTGTTTTTGAGGTCTTTACCAACGGAGGCGGAGGAAGTGAACTCGGAGCTTTCCATGGAGACTCCAATCAAGGAACGACAACGAATTTTGCGGCCAGAGACGAATTTCTTGATGGGACCGAGTACATCATTGCGGGGCAGTTCAATTCAGGAAATGATAGTTTGTTCCGGATTAAGAATTGGCTTAAGCGCGATCTTGGTAAGAACCACAGGCTGAAATTCCTCATGGGTTACGGGAGGATTGGTTTTGATGAACCTAGCCTAACGCTTCTGGATAACCCGGCGTTTGTCAGCCAAGAGACTGCCTATGTGGCTGCTCCCGGGAATACGAAAATTCTCACACTTGGATTTCAAGACGAGTGGACTTTTGGCAGCGCCCTCTCCGTGATTTGGGGCATGGAGTTCAATCAGGTTCGCACAAGGGATGCTCAATACTTTGCAGCACCTAATGCCTCGCTTAAATATAAGCCGACAAGAACGACCTCTGTGGAAGTTTCCCTGTCTTCTAAGCGGCGTACTTTAAGCAACAGTATTGGTTTGGGTAATGGTGAGACGGTCGCACTTAATGATTCGCTTAACTTAGCGCGAGTTAACGGTCGTAATTTGGTGGGCACTTCACGACACTATGAGGCCAAAATTACACAAAAGTTAAACCAGAAGACAGCACTCGAAGTTGCCAGTTTCGATAGTCGTCTGATGGGAGCCGTCCCCTCCCTTCTGGCAAGGGGCGAGATGGTTGGTCCTGATACCTATGTAGAACTAAGTGATCGCGAATCACGAAGCAAAGGTTACAGATTGACCGTTAACCACCAGCTTAGTCAAAATATTCGGACGGCACTCTCCTACATTAGGGGCAGTGCATTCGGTTTCGGTTCGGGCCGTGTTGGGCACTTGTTGATGGAACCCTCAATCCTAAGAAGTTTGATGCTGAGGCATGGGTATCAGGCGATTGCTGCCGAGATGGAAGGTTATATTCCGCAGTCCCAAACTCACTTCACGGCTGTTGTGCGAGCTGTTCCTGTGGGGAACCCTGTAACCACGATCGATCCCTTGTCCGATGTTTATGAGACGCCCAATCGGAGCGTGAACCTGTTTTTGCGCCAGTTGGTGCCGGTGCCGCTCACAGTAGTCCGATTTTTGGGGTTGGACTTTCTCTCCCAGTATAGATTTGAAGCACTGATCGGCATTCGTAACCTCGCTAATGATGGTGTAGGAGGTGTCCAGGGCACCGAGGGCGACATCGTTCTTGTCCAACAGCCTAGATCCGTGCGAGGCGGTATCGCACTCAACTTCTGAAGTATTCCCAAAAAATCTCAAGAGAAAGAGTTTGAGCCAGTTCTTGGGCGCGGCCTTCCTAATTATTGGACTAATATCCATTTTATTGGATTGCAGGAGGGAGAGGTCCCATCTAGGCACTATTGATGGCATGCCTATATCTTTTAAATGCAATAACTTGATCAGGATTTAGCGGTAAGAGAAGAGGTGGCATGGAAGTTGCTTTTGTTATGGGGAATGTTCCTCGGCTAGCTTGAATTGGTTTGGAGCCCGGGGCTGGAAGAGAAAATGAAGTTTTCACCGAGAATCAAAACGATCGTGGTTATGGTGCTGTCAGGGGTAGCGCTTTATGTAGGTGTTTTGAATCTTGTAGACCGGAATCTTTGGCTGCAAGCAACTGACGGGATTGATTGGATTCAGGGGCAGCAAGGAGTTGAGGCCAGGACCGTTTTTTCCCGGGCCTCTGCTCAGACTCGAGCTAAAATTAGACCTGGTGTTGTGTTGCTTGGGGTTAACGGTCTTCGTGTTGAGACGGTCGATGATCTGACCGAAATCCGAGAAATACTGGCTCAGGATCCAGATAGAGCAGCGAGCTATCTGATTCAATATCCAAGTGGCGATGAGGGTACGGTTGATGTGCGTATGGCCATTGGGTCTGGGCTGGCCAATGTTGATTGGCTGCTATCCTTTGTTGCATTTGGATTCTTAATGGCCGGCCTATTTATTTTTGTCCGAAGCTGGAACGTACCCGGTGCATTACATTTTTATTTTATTTGCCTAACTGCATTCACATTACTTTCTTTGCGTCACTCCGGAAGAGCTGATGTCTTCGACGTTTTTGTCTATTGGGCCGACGCAGTTGCTCTGTTGCTTTTACCCCCTCTCTTTGTGCACTACTGCTGCACTTTCCCAAGTCTATTGCAGGGTGTCCGGCGCCCTCGCCTGATGATCGGATTTTCCTATCTACCTGCAACGTTTCTGTTGGCCATTTTTGGTCTTTGGTTTGTTGGTGCTCTGGATAGGTTCGGTCTGGCCAGAAACAATACCTTGCTGGCCTTTTTTGACCATGTGCATCTTTTGCATTTTATGATTCTTCTGTGTATGGGAGCGGGAGTATTGATAGTTCGGCAGCGCTGGGCTAGTACTGCTGAGAGGCAGCAGTTGAAATGGATTACCTACGGAACAGTTGCCGGAGTTCTTCCATTTTTGATTTTCTACGGGCTCCCTTTCCTTGGTGGATTGGAAATGAATAGCTGGATGGAAGTGTCAATTTTGTCCTTGCTATTGATCCCGCTTTCATTTGTCTATGCGATTACCCGTTACCGGCTGATGGATGTTGATTTAATTTTTCGGCAGAGTTTGGCCTATGCACTGTCCAGTTCTGCACTAGTTGGACTCTATGTAGGTACAACCCTTCTAATAGGGCGGGCATTTGAAGGGGTTGCCGGCCAGTCAGGGTTCGGCGTTTTTGCAATTGCCGCGCTTGTTGTTGCTTTTCTGTTTGCCCCTCTGAAAAATACGATCCAGGAGCAAATTGATCGATATTTTTACCGTGATAGATACGATTACCGAAGTTCTCTCGCTAGATTCGGCCGTGAATTAAGCTCTCACGCTACTGTTCCGGTACTAGTTCAGAGGCTTTCCCAACGTCTCCAGAAAACTCTAGGTGTGGAGCCTGTTGAGGTGTTTGTGCGGACTACAACTGAAGCACTTGAGTTTGAACTATACAAGGATTCAGAAGTCAGTTCTCAGCCCCTTCCCCGGTTAATTCTAGACGATTTAACGATGGCGTCCTTGGAGCGCGATCCGGGATGGTTGGAACGAATTGGTGTAGATGGCCGAGTGGATTCCAATCGTCTTATGCTTAATAAGCTGGGGTTGTTTTACGTTCAACCGCTTAAGATTAGAGACCGCATTATCGGACTACTCTGCTTTGGTTCTCGGAAAGACGGCCAACCGACCTCCAGTGCGGATTTGTCTCTTGTCCAGACTCTGGCAGATTATGCGGCCATAGCCTTTGATAATGCCCTTTTATACCAATCCTTGGAATCCAATGCCGCCGAATTATCCGAGCTTAAGGCTCACAGCGAAAATGTAATCGAGAGCATCACCGTTGGAGTATGTGTTGTTGATGCAGATGGGTTGGTGAAAACTTGGAACAGCGCAATGAGTGGCCTCTACGGAATGTCCAGTGCAGAGGTGTCGGATTGTTCAATCAATGAGGTGTTTCCTGGGAATTTTGTTCGTGTTTTGGAAAATCTGAGAGGTGGAGATGATTGGGCTGTGGCTGCACAGTCCCGCCTACAAAAAACTCACCTAAAGTGTGCTGATGGGAAAAATCGCATGCTAAGCGTTATCGTGGCCCCATTTGTTTCAACGGCCAATATGATGGCCGGATCCCTTCTGATTTTTGAAGATATAACTCGTAAAATCCAATTAGAGAATCAGCTCCTCCAGGCAGAAAAACTCAGCTCTATAGGATTATTCGCAGCTGGAGTTGCCCACGAAGTGAATACGCCGCTAGCAGGAATATCAAGCTATGCACAAATCCTGCTCAAGGAAGCAAGAGAAGGTGAACCGAATCGAGAAATTTTGAGAAAGATTGAAACGCAAAGTTTTAGAGCTTCTGAAATAATTAATAATCTTCTCAACTTTGCAAGAGTTAGTGAAAGTGATGTTAAGTCCGTTAAGTTAAACTCTCTTATGAACGAAACATTCTCACTGCTCGAACATTCTTTCAAAGCAGCTAACATCGATGTGGATATGGAGTTGGATGCTTCTTTGCCGGCTACAATAGGGAATGGGAGTCGTTTGCAGCAAGTATTCATGAATCTGTTTGTAAATGCCAGAGACGCCATGCCTGAAGGGGGGCGTCTTTCTGTTCGAACAACCACTAGAAACTCTCAATTGGTCGTGGAGGTACGTGATACGGGTGAAGGAATTTCCCCCGAGGCAATTAAACAAATTTACGATCCGTTTTTTACGACCAAGCCGGTCGGCAAAGGCACGGGATTGGGACTAGCGGTGTCCTATGGAATTGTACAGGAGCATTCTGGTCGAATAGCGGTGGACAGCCGGCCTGGAGAGGGAACGACCTTCACGATCCATCTGCCACTGAAACGCCTCAACTAAGTGTCTCAGATTATGGCACCCAAACCTTCCATTCTTGTTATTGATGATGAGGAGATAATCCGGGATGTAATGGTCCGGTTGTTAGAAGACGAAGGTTATGCAGTCACTACAGCGGCCTCAGGTGAAGAAGGTATGGAGGCTGCCCAGGCAAAGCCGTTCGATCTGGTAATGCTTGACCTAATGTTGCCTGGCAAAGATGGCTTGACGATTCTTGAGGAATTCACCCAGGGATCTCCCGATACGGTAGTTGTCATGGTGACTGCCTATGCCTCTATCGAGGATGCGGTTGCTGCCACCAAATCAGGAGCCTTCGATTTTCTCACCAAGCCTTTCAAGAACGATGAATTGCTGCTGGTTATTAAGAATGGCCTGGAGAAGCAGCGCCTACTCTCAGAAAACCGTCACCTTAGGAAGACACTCCACGCGCAATCTAGTTTCCAAAAGATCATCGGCAAAAGCGAAGCAATGCAGCAAATATTTGGACTTGTGGCTCAGGTTGGACCTCAGCGTAGTACGGTCCTAGTAACAGGAGAGAGTGGCACGGGTAAAGAACTGATCGCTAAGGCTATTCACAATTGTAGCCCCCGAGCAGAGGGGCCCTTCATGGCAGTGAATAGTGGCACTATCCCCTTTGACTTGCTTGAGAGTGAGCTCTTTGGCCACGTTAAAGGCGCTTTCACCGGGGCGACAAGTGAGAAAAAAGGACTGTTTGAGGTCGCGGACCAAGGAACGATTTTTCTTGACGAAATAGGGAACATCCCGATTGAAACCCAAGCAAAACTTTTAAGGGTTATCCAGGAGCGTGAGTTTCGAAGGGTAGGAGGAATCGACAATGTTAAGGTGGATGTCCGGATAATTGCAGCTACCCACTCTGATCTGAAGATTCTTGTAGAACAGGGAAGATTTCGTGAGGATCTTTTCTACCGCTTAAACGTGATTAACTTAGTGATACCACCCCTCAAGGAACGGAAGGAGGACATTCCGCTCCTGGTAGACCATTTCATAGGCAGGTTTTCTCTTGAATCTGGATCTTCTCAATGCAGTATAGAGAAAGAAGCACTCAGGGTGCTAATGCAATATGATTGGCCTGGGAACGTTAGGGAACTGGAAAATGTTATCGAAAGAGCGGTTGTTCTGGTGGCTCCCGATAGAGTTATCAGAAAGGATCTCTTCCCAAAGGAAGTTCTGGAAGACAGATCCGTCGATATTGAGGGCCTGGAGATTGGGGATGCTGATGTTACTCTTAAGGGGATGGTTCAAGATTTCGAGAAGGAGATTATTATGAAGGCTTTGCAAACAACCCGTTGGCATCAGAAAAAGGCTGCAGTTCTCCTTGGGGTTAACCCGACTACTTTGAATGAAAAGATTAAAAGAATGAAAATAAAGATTCCGTCGGGTGACTAGTAAAGACTAACAGTGGGGTTCATCCATTGACTCCAAACTTAGCCGCTGTCTATCATGAAAGCCTTGATTGGTGAGACTTTGAGGGTGAGTTTTAGTCTAACATCGTGTTGAAAGTAAAGGATTCTTTGGAGGGTCTATAGAGTGGTTATTATAGGCGGACAATTATTACAGTATGTTACGCAAGGGGGGTTTATGATGTACCCCTTGTTACTCTGCTCGCTTGTGGGCCTCATTTTTATTATAGAGCGCGCGATAATTTACTATCGTATCAGGGGGCACACGGCTGAAATCTTTTCTGAGGTGAGAGCATCTCTGCTTAATGCGGATCTCCATCAGTCTATCGAGTTTTGTGAGAAGTTTGATCACCCCGTGGCGACTACGCTCAAATCAGGTCTATTGAGATTTGGGAAATCCCCGCAGGAGATAGAAAAGGCGATGGAGAGTGTGGCATTGCACGAGATTTCCAAACTGGAAAAGGGCCTCTGGATATTAGCCACTCTGGCCAACGTTGCACCTCTTTTCGGTTTTCTAGGCACGGTTACGGGAATGATATCTTCCTTTGCAGCTCTCGCCGAGGCCGGGATGGGCAATCCGCAGGCGGTTGCCAGTGGGATTTCGGAAGCTCTTATTACAACGGCAACGGGTCTAATTATTGCTCTTCCAGTGCAGGCAGCCTACAACTATTTCAATAATAAGGTCTCTAACTTCGCACTCGATATGGAAACAAGTGCCTCTATGTTGCTTGAAACATTCAGTGAAGTCGAAACCGAGGTCCAACTCCCGGCTGTTGAGCAGTCCCAGTAGACTGAGCATATGCGGTACCGAATCCCCTCAATCTCACCTAAAGTCCCGACTGCCTCGATGGCGGATATCGCATTTTTACTGATTATTTTTTTCATGTTGACTACGTCTTTTTCTCCGGAACGCACAAACGTAACACTACCTTTCTCTAAGATTCAGGATCGCGTAACTGAAGGAGCAGCCATTGTCGCCATCACTGAATTGGGGGAGATATCATTTACGACTGGAGAAGAGGAATCGGTCCCGGTGGAGTCACTCCAAGAACTGGGGACCCTGGTAGGAGCCTTGGTACAGATCTCTCCTGGCTGGGAGTTTTTAATCAAGTCTGACCGAAATGTACCCTTCGAATCGGTCGATGACGTACTCGATGTGCTCCGGAACAAGAATGTGCGTAATATAGGTTTGCTCACCCGTCCGCGACCACTGAAGGGTTTGGATTGAAATGGCATTTAAGAAACTACGTAGGCGTGACGAATCAGAAATCCCGACCTCATCGATGGCCGATATTGCTTTTCTGCTTATCATTTTTTTCATGCTTACGGCTGTTTTTACTTCAAATAAGGGAATCCAATTTGCTTACCCTGAGGATGATCCTAATGATCGTGACGTACAACCCGAGGAAGCTATTCATATCAAGATAGAGGGAGCAGGGCAGTTCCAAATTGATAAACGACCTGCTCATTCCCTTGAAGAGATAGGGGGGTACGTCCAAGACAAGATGATACAAAGTCCGGAGAAGCCAGTCATTATCGAGTCATTACCGGATGTGCCCTACTTCGTCATGATTGATGTTTTCGATGTAATGAGAGGCTTGGAGGTGAAAAATATAGCGATTCCCTCCAAGACTGAGCGAGAGAGATGGAAGACGTTTTTCCAATAAAGTAATGCTTGTCTGCAAGGTGCTACTTCTATCTACGGCAACCGCTTTTAGTTTTTTGTCTCTTTGGGCACAGGGGGGGGACTATCAAAAAGGGGTTTCTTTTTTCAAGCAGGAGCGGTATGAGCAGGCTATTGTCGAGTTTGAAGCGCTTGTTAAAGAATATCCCCAATACGAATTCGCCCATCGCATGCTGGGTTTTTCTTATCTTCATCTGAAGCAGCATCCACAGGCGATTACTGCGTTCCAGAAAGCCTTAGGTCTCAAGGAAGATCTATTTGAAAGCTATCTGGGCTTAGCTAGAGCCTACTTTAACGCTAGGCGATTTGAGGCAGTAATAACTACCCTTGACCAGAGTTCTACCCATGCCAAGTCGCCTAGCCACCGCTATGAATTATTGAGGACTAGAGGGATAGCGGCATTCAACCTCAACCGTTATCAAAAATCGATTTTGGATTTAGAAGGAGCACTTGAGATCCGGCGAGGCGAGGTTAAGGATCTACTGCAACTTGGCCTGGCATACTATCACATGAGGAACCTTGAAAAGGCAGGCCAGTATCTCAAGCAGGTATTAGCTATAGATCCTGCTTCTGTTGAGGCTAGGCGCTTTCTTGGCCTGGTAAGTTATGCAAGTGGCATATCGTTGATTGAAAATCAGAAATATACTGAAGCAGCAGAGAAGATTGCTCCTTATACTGAAAACAATCCAAGCAATGCTGAGGCTTGGTTTAATCTTGGGTTGGCCTATCTTTTCTCAGGGAATCTGGTTGCAGCAGAGGGAGCTTTTCTAAAGGATACACTTCTCCGACCTGAGGGAGGCGACAGCTTTGCTCGTTTGGGGTATCTCTACGAAAAAAGGAAGGACTTCCATAAGTCACTTGCTGCGTATGAAAAGGCTATAACTTTGGGGCATGTAGATGCTAAGTCGAGTGTTGAGCGTATTAAAAAGAGGCTCCGTCGATGAGGCTAGTCTAGCGATTGGTGTTTGTGGGGAAGGGAAACGTTGCTGAGAGCTTAAGATTCAGCTGTTTTAGAGCCCTGGAATTGTCTGTTGAGAAAGGGCAACACAGCATAGTTTGTTCGAGATGAAAAAGTTACAGAAAAGTTCACATTCTTGACACGCCAAAAAAGTCCATGTCAACATGGCTAGTCATGACTCTTATCGATGAGCTTTGCCTTAGGGCTTCTGAATCCCCTCGCAAAATTGTGTTTCCAGAGGGCATGGACGACCGTGTTATCCGTGCCGCAGATCGTCTGAGTGCCGAAGGGTGGGTGCATCCAGTTTTACTAGGAGATCGCCAATCGATCAGAGACCATGCTGCGGAGCTAGGCATTACGGCCGATTGGGAGATAATCGACCCAAATCTGTCACCTGATCTCAATAGTTTTGAGGATAAACTCTACGAACGGAGACGTGCGCGTGGTGTTCCTCGGACTCAAGTCCGAGATGATGTTCGTAATCCCCTTTACTTTGGGGCTCTGATGGTAGAGAGCGGTCAAGCAGACGGGTGTGTAGCGGGTGCCGTCTTTAAGACTGGCGAAACCGTGAAAGCTGCACTTCATTGTATCGGGCTTTCCGAAGGAACTTCACTACTCTCTAGTTTCTTCATGATGGTAGTTGCAGACGATCAATGGGGGGAGAAAGGAGCACTCATTTTTGCCGATTGTGCAGTAGTTCCTGAACCCACAGCTAGTCAGCTTGCCGAGATTGCGATTTCTTCAGCGAAAAGTACCAAGATCTATCTGAACACTGAGCCTAGCGTGGCTCTCCTTTCCTTTTCGACTCTCGGGAGTGCCCGACATAGACTGGTGGATAAGGTGAGTGAGGCGACTCAGACAGTTCGGGCCCGGGCACCATATTTGGAAGTCGATGGTGAACTTCAATTAGACGCGGCCATAGTCCCTGAAGTGGCTCGTCTCAAGGCGCCGACGAGTGTTCTGAGGGGCCAAGCCAATACACTGATTTTCCCGAATCTTGACTCAGGCAATATAGCTTATAAGCTCGTCGAGCGTCTGGCCGGTGCCCGAGCAATTGGTCCGATCTTGCAAGGGTTGTCTCGTCCGATGAATGATCTGAGTCGTGGTTGTTCGGTTGAGGATATTGTTCTCGTTACGGTTATGACTGCTGTACAAGCACTAGAGGTAGAAGACCGTGTCGGTTATTGATGGAATTGCTGCGAGAGAAATAATAGATTCTCGTGGCTATCCCACTGTAGAGGCGGAGGTACTGCTTAGTGATGGTACCAAGGGACGTGCTGCGGTACCCTCTGGAGCCTCAACAGGCCAGCATGAGGCCCTAGAGAAAAGAGACGGCGATAAGAATAGGTATCTTGGGAAGGGTGTTCTTAAGGCCGTTTCAAACATTAACGAAGTGATTGGTCCCGAGCTACGAGGGATGTCCGTTAAAGAGCAGACTGCCGTAGATGATGCTCTTTTGGTGTTAGATGGTACTCCGTCCAAATCTCGCTTGGGGGCCAACGCTTTGTTAGCTGTATCCTTGGCGTGTGCTCGTGCGGCGGCCAACCATTCCAATGATCCTCTTTACCGACATCTGGGTGGTCGAAAAGCCAGCAAAATGCCGGTTCCAATGATGAATATTCTTAATGGTGGGGCCCATGCCAATAACAATGTCGATATCCAAGAATTCATGGTAATGCCAGTTGCAGGGGCATCTTTCTCAGAAACACTACGGATTGGTGTTGAAATCTTTCATAACCTGGGTGAAATTTTGCAGGATGCAGGGCATATCACGAGCGTGGGGGATGAGGGAGGCTATGCACCCAATCTGAAATCAGACACGGAAGCTTTGGAAACGGTTATGCTGGCAATTGAAAGGGCCGGTTACCGTCCTGGTGAAGATGTCCTTTTGGCGTTAGATGTGGCCGCGAGTGAGCTCTATGATGAGAAGAGTGGGTACTATGAATTCAAAAAGTCCAGCAGACCTCCTATGGAGGCTTCTGACCTAATTGGGATGTACAAGGATTGGTCGGATAAATTTCCTATCTATTCGATTGAAGATGGTCTTGCAGAAGATGATTGGACAGGATGGCAGGACTTGACTAGAACCCTCGGCTCCCGTCTTCAGTTGGTTGGAGACGACCTTTTTGTTACCAATAGAGAACGTTTAAAAAGGGGTATTAAGGAGCAGTCTGCAAACTCAATTTTGATTAAACTCAATCAGATTGGGACCCTCACCGAAACAATCAAGACCATAGAACTTGCAGTTGAGGCAGGCTTCACAACAGTAATTTCGCATCGTTCGGGGGAAACTGAAGACACCTTTATAGCCGATCTCGCGGTTGCAATCAGTGCTGGTCAGATAAAGACAGGATCCGCCAGTCGCAGTGACCGGGTTGCTAAATACAATCAACTTCTCAGAATAGAGGATGAGCTCGGGGTAGTTGGGTCAATGGCAATTTTGCCTCGTTTCCCGTCCATGAAAATCTAACACATGGTCGATTGATTAATGGAGTCCCATGACCATGGAGGACCTGGCAAGTAAGGATAATCCCGATCTCAGCATCGTTATTCCTACCTGGAACGGGATTGATCTTTTGCGCCGAAATTTACCGTCTGTCCTTGAGGCACAACGCCGTCTTCTGGTGGATGGTCACCTGTCCTCCGAACTGATAATCGTCGATGATGCCAGTACTGACGAGACCGTTGATCGAGTGCCCCTTGAATTCCCTTCGGCTCGACTTGTGTGCCGGGCAAAAAACGGAGGATTTTCGAAAGCTTGCAATAGTGGTTTTGGTGTTTGCAGAGCGGCCGTGATAGCGTTGCTCAACAATGATGTGCAAGTGGAGCCGGGATATTTCATCCATCAGTACACTCATTTCCATGATCCCAACGTTTTCGCCGTCACAGCCAAGGTCTTCGAAGGGAGACCTCCAGTTTTTTCTGCGGGTGGCCGTTTCAGCCGATTCAGGCGGGGTTTCTGGAGCGTTTATTTCAACTATGACATATATGGAGCCGAAGCAGGTGAATGGACTGGCCAGCACGACTTACTCTCTCTTTACGCCATAGGCGGTTTTGCTACATACGATCGTCGGAAACTAGAGGAGTTAGGGGGATTTAATGAATTACTCTCTCCTTTTCATTGGGAAGACGTAGATCTTTCCTATCGAGGATGGAAACGAGGTTGGGAAGTTCACTATGAGCCAAGAAGTAGAGCGACCCATGAGATCAGTGCTACGATAGATGCTCATTACCACCGCGAACACGTTGAAAAAGTATCTTTCCGCAATCGACTTCTTTTCCATTGGATTAATCTTCACTCTCCCTGGTATTTCGTCCAACATCTATTGATGCTGTGCTTGTTGTCTGTTACACGAGTGTTCGTTCTGGATTTTTCTTTCTATAGGTCTCTTTACGGAGCCCTCAAGCTTTTCCCCGCTGTAATGCATCTTAGGGCGAGAGAGAAACGCCTCTGCAAAAGGACTGACGTTCAAGTCCATGACTTACTGCAAGACTTTTATAATACAGCTCCCATTAAGGTGTTCAGGAGTGAGCAGGAGATAGTCCAGTTCCACAACAAAAATGGAGAAAGCGATACCCATTGAAGAAATTATCTGTGACTCTAATCACGTTCAACGAGTCGACTAAAGTAGAGCGTGCCCTAAAGAGCATTGCTCCTTTGGCTGATGAGATTGTAGTGGTGGACTCTTTTAGCACCGATAAAACCGAGGAGATTTGTAGAAAGTACACCGAACAATTCTTGAAAAGGGACTGGCCTGGTTATAGGGATCAAAAGAACTTTGCACTTAACCAGGCGACTCACGAGTGGGTACTGAGTATTGATGCCGATGAGGTGATCAGTCCAGCTCTTCTCGTTGAACTTCTAGCCTGGAAGCACTCTGAGAAAGAGCACTCCGGATATCTTATGCCACGGCGTACTTTCTTCATGGGGCAGTGGATTTACCACACTACATGGTATCCAGACTGGCAACTAAGGCTGTTTCGAAAATCAGAGGCTAGCTGGGTGGGTGGTCGAGTTCATGAGTCTGTACGCGTGGTAGGATCTGTACAGCGCATGGAAAATGTGATTGAGCACTATACATATTCGGATATATCCGAATATCTTGCCCAACTGCAGAACTTTACTGACCTTTCCGCAAGAGACTATTTTGATCAGGGCAGGCGTGCCCATTTATCTAATCTAGTATTGAATCCAGCTGTTGAATTTACCCGCAATTATTTCTTGTGCAGGGGTTTCCTGGACGGTGTGGCAGGTTTGGTAGTCTCATGTTTAGCTGCAGTTTCTGTTTTTTTTAAGTTTCTAAAGCTATGGGAACTGCAGAATTTGACGAAGGATAAGTTTTGACTGACCGCCTGCGGATACTTTACGTGGATACTGAACCGGTATGGCGCGGCGGTCAGGAGCAATTACTCTCTTTGGTCCTTGGTATGCGAGATCAAGGACATCACGTTGCGGTGGCAGCCCCTAGATCTGCTCCCTTGGCAACGAGAATTTTGGAGAATGGTATCCATTTTTACCCTTTCCGGCAGCGCACCGAATTAAGCCTGCTCGCCTTTGCAAGAATGTATAAGATACTGAGAAAAGACAGATTTTCCATTATACATTTCAATACCCAGCGCGCCGTGATAGCGGGGGCACTGGCAAGCTGGGCAGCCGGTTCTCCGGTAACAGTTTGTTCCCGCAGAGTTAACTTTCCTTTACCTACTAGACTAAGTGCGCTGAAGTTCAATCTATTAATTGACAGTATCGTAACCGTTTCTTTCAGTATCAAACGGACCCTCACTAACGATCAGGTTAACTCTGGCATTATCCGCGTCATACATGAGGATGTTGATTTGCAAGGTCTTGACCGGTCACAGACACCCCAGCTTTCTTTTCCGGACGGTAAAAAGATTGTTGGTACAGTGTCCTATTTGAGCCCAGAAAAAGATCAGGCAACCTTGATTAAGGCATTTCAAACGGTAAAAAAGAACTTGCCGGATACCCTACTGGTTATCGTTGGTGATGGTGAATTGAGATCTGGCTTAGGGCAATTGGTTTCTGATTTGGGACTTAAAGATTCAGTGCGCTTTACAGGTTTTCGCAGTGACTCCGGTGCAATAATGCGCCACTTCGATGTATTTTGCTTGCCTTCCCTTTCTGAGGGCCTTAGTGCTGCGATCATGGAAGCCATGGCGAATCACCTGCCGGTAGTTGCGACTCGTGTGGGAGGTAATCCTGAATTAGTAATTGAGGGAGAGACTGGATTGCTGGTCGAGCCTGGCGAGCCAAATTTTCTGGCTGATGCCTTGGAAAAATTGCTAAGGTCTCCGGATTTGATATCCACAATGGGGAGCGCTGGACGCCAACGAATAGAGAGACACTTTACTTCGGCAACAAAGTTGGAAAATTTTGAAAAATTGTATCTTGAATTGCTGGCTCAGAGGAAGTTCGGTTAACATAAAATTTCCTTTGAAGGAGGTCTTTGTAGTGAAGGGTGTCATATTGGCTGGCGGGCTGGGGACACGACTAGATCCTTTAACCCGTGTTACTAACAAACACCTGCTCCCTGTTTTTGACAGGCCGATGATTTACTACCCATTGCAGCTTTTGGTTGATGCTGGTGTCCAGGAGGTAATGATAGTTACCGGGGGGAATAATGCTGGAGATTTTCTCAGACTTCTCCGGAACGGGGAAGATTTTGGATTGAGTCAGATCCATTTTGCCTATCAGGATGGAGAGGGTGGGATTGCTGATGCGCTTGGGCTAGCAGAGCATTTTGTCGGAAACGACCGGGTATGCGTTGTACTGGGAGACAATATTCTTGAAAATTCGATTCGCCCTTATGTAGAAAAATTCCGGATGCAACCTCGAGGAGCTAGAATCCTCCTGAAAAAAGTACCTGATCCAGAGCGGTTTGGAGTTCCGATATTACAGGATGAAACAGTGGTCCGGATCGTTGAGAAGCCGAAAACGCCTCCATCTTCTTTTGCCGTGACGGGTGTCTATATGTACGATCAAAGAGTTTTTGAAATCATCAAGTCGTTGAAGCCGTCGCAGAGAGGGGAGCTGGAAATCACGGATGTGAACAATCAGTTCATCGAGTGGGGAGATATGGCCTACGACATCTTGGACGGTTGGTGGACGGATGCTGGTACCGTTCAATCTCTCCTCAAAGCTGCAGGGCTAGTTGCTAAGAAGGACATTAAGGAAGTTTCCAAAACATCCCATAGACAGGCACAAACTATTGATGATTAGAAACATCCTTTCAGTATAAACTGCTAATCGAGAATGAAACTCATTGTGACGGGTGGAGCGGGTTTTATTGGTTCTGCTTTCATCCGATATATGCTCGCCCGTTTTTCCGACTGCAAAGTTGTGAACCTCGATTCTCTGACATATGCGGGCAACCTTGAAAATCTGAAGTCCGTCCAGGGCAATCCAAACTACTCATTTGTACGAGGTGACATCACCAACTTAGGAGATGTTGAAGCAGTTTTGAGTGGTGGAGCCGATGGGTTGGTCAATTTTGCGGCTGAGTCTCACGTAGACCGAAGTATTGTAGATGCATCTCAGTCTGTGCGGACAAATGTTCTTGGTACGCAGGTTCTTTTGGAAATCTCCAGGCAGACTAAAATCAAGCGTTTTATTCAGGTTTCAACAGATGAAGTATACGGATCTCTGGAGAAGGGCAGATTTACAGAGAATTCTCCGTTATCTCCCAACAGTCCCTATGCTGCTAGCAAGACGGCGGCAGATATGTTGGTACGGGCTTACCATCGGACTTATGGCATGGATGTAATCACCACTCGGTGCTGTAATAATTACGGTCCTTTTCAATTTCCAGAAAAGTTTGTCCCTCTGGTAATTATTAATGCAATGGGGGAGCGTTCGATTCCTATCTACGGAGACGGTTTCCATACTAGGGATTGGATTCACGTTGAAGATCATTGCAGTGCCATTGCTGCTATTTTGGCAGAAGGGGTTTCTGGTGAGACATACAACATCGGAGCCAATCAGGAAGAAAAGAATCTCGATCTGGCTTATTCGATTCTCCAAATACTGGAAAGGCCTCGTTCGTTAGTTGAATTTGTCAGAGATCGACCAGGGCATGATCGGCGGTATGCTGTTGATGCGACCAGACTGCGTTGCGAAGTTGGATGGAAGCCTTGCATTCCTCTGATGGAAGGCTTGCGAGACACTGTGGAATGGTATACAGCCCACCAATCCTGGGTAAATGATGTCAAAAGTGGTGAATATCGAGGTTACTATAAAAAGATGTACGAAGAGCGCGAAGAAACTTTGGATCGGTTGGAAAATCGACGATCCGAATGAAAATCTTATTGACTGGTGCCAGCGGTCAACTTGGGAAAGTTGTCAGCAGTGTGTTTGGCCGGAAACATGATGTAGTAGGTCTAACCCATGCAGATCTAGATGTAGTTTCCTTGCCCGATGTGGACACTATTTTCCGGATGATCAAACCCGACTGGGTGGTTCACGCGGCAGCTTATACCGATGTTGATGGCGCTGAAAGAGATAAAGAGACTGCAATGCATGTCAACGGACTGGGCACACGAAATGTAGCAGATGTGGCAGACCATGTTGGGGCTAAAGTGTTCTATTTCAGTACTGACTATGTTTTCCCCGGGAATTCAGATACACCTTACCGAGAGGACGCCGTCCCTCAGCCGGTCAATCACTATGGCTTGACCAAACTACAAGGCGAGCAGTGGGTCCAAAGTATATGCTCACGGTATCTAATTGTTCGGACCAGTTGGCTCTTTGGAGAAGGACAGAGTAACTTTGTTCATAAAATCAGCGAGCAGGCTCGTAATGTAGGAAGGGTCTATGTTGTCGAAGATCAGCGTGGAAGCCCGACTTACATGTGCGACTTAGCCGAAATGAGTCTTAAGTTGATAGAGCATGATTCAGTTGGCTTGTACCATGTAACAAATTCCGGCACAGCAACATGGTTTGATCTGGCTCGAGAGGTTGTCTCGCTACTAGAGATCGATTGTCAAGTCCAACCAATAGCGTCGGAAAATGCAGGAAGATCTGCTATGAGACCATCCTACTCGGTACTTGATAATCACCTCCTGCAATTAGAGCAATTCCCAGAAATGCGTTCCTGGGAAGAGGCCCTGAAATCATTTTTGAGGCAATTAAATGTCGGGTAAACCGATCGCAAAGAACCGAAAGGCCTATCACAACTATCATATTCTCGAGGAATTTGAAGCTGGAATAGTGTTGACTGGAACGGAAGTAAAAGCAATCCGTGAAAGCCGGGTCAATCTCCGAGACAGCTTTGCTCGAGTACGTGCGGGAGAGGTTTGGCTTGAGAATTGTCATATTGGGCCGTATACGCACGGAAATCTTGAGAATCATGAGCCCCGGAGATCCAGGAAACTGTTGCTTCACAAACGTGAGATTAAAAAGCTGCTAGGGAAAAGTACTCGTCAGGGGCTCACGCTTATACCTCTTTCCATTTACTTTGCTAGAGGGAAAGCTAAGTTAAAGATTGCAATTGCAAAAGGAAAGAAGCTTTATGATAAGCGCGAAGCAAAAAAACGAAAAGTGGTTGAGCGTGAGATACAAACGCAACTGAAGGGAAGTTAGAGATGGAAGTGCAACTTATTCATGAGAAGTGGTCGAAGGTCGAATGCGATGCTTTATTAGTGCCCTTATTTGAAGATCAATTGGATTCTGAAGGATTAGCGCAGGAGATTAACATTTCGCAGGACGGCCTCTTGTCCGAGCTAGAGCAGAACGGAGGATGGACAGGTGAACAAGGTGAAAACACCACAATCTATAGACCGAGAGGAACCAAAATAGGACGTCTAATCCTAATCGGGGCTGGACCTAAGAATCTATACTCTGAGGTCGACTACCGTGCTTTGTTCATGAGCGTTGTGGTGAGCACCAAGGCCTATAGACTGCCGGTTTTAGGCATTCTCTCCGTAGGTTCTCCAGACCCAAAAAGAATGGCACGGTGTGCCTTGGAAGGTCTAATGTTGGGTGTCGCGTCTACAGTAGACGAATATAAAACTGTTGAACGCCCTGTTGCTGGAGTAGGACAGGTTCTGTTGGTAAGTGAAGGATCTGAGGTTGATGCGGTCACGGCGAGTGACTTAGAGCGCAAAGCCGGTGTAATGGCCACAGCAACCAACGATGCTCGTAGATGGACCAATGAACCCGGGAACATAATGAGCCCATCTCGGCTGGCAGATCAAGCTCAGAAAATAGCTGATTCATCGTCACTAGATATCGAAATATGGGATGAAAAGCGCATAGAAAAAGCAGGTATGAACACACTCCTTGGGGTTGCTAGAGGGAGTGATGAACCAGCTCGATTTGTCATAATTAGACACCAAGGAGCACCATCTTCCGATAGTCCGCCAGGGGTACTCATCGGTAAAGGAGTAACGTTTGACAGTGGCGGGATTTCAATCAAACCATCCCTGCATATGGAAGAAATGAGAACAGATAAGGCAGGGGCGTGCGCCGTTCTTGCCGCCATGCAAGCGATTTCTCGACTCCAGGTGCCTCAGAATGTAGTTGGCCTTTTAGCAGTTGTTGAAAATCTTCCCAGTGGTCGGGCTCAGCGTCCAGGTGATGTTGTTCGTTCAATGGGTGGTAAGACTGTGGAGGTGATCAACACCGATGCTGAAGGTAGGCTAATTTTGGTTGACGCGATCCACTATGCAAGGCAGTTAGATCCAGCCTTTATCATCGACATAGCCACACTGACAGGTGCCTGTGTTGTTGCACTCGGCAAGGTTAGAGCAGGAATCTTCTGTAATGCAGATCGGCTTTGCTCGGCAGTCCAAGAGGCAGCTTCAAAAGCAGATGAAAAGGTATGGCCATTGCCGCTTGATTCTGAATACAGGCATGATTTAAGAAGCTATATAGCTGACATTAAGAATGTGGGTGGACGCTGGGGAGGAGCCATTACTGCAGCCAAGTTTCTGGAGGAGTTTGTAGGTGAAATTCCCTGGTGCCACATGGATATAGCCGGTGTCTCTCTATATCCAGAGGGGTCAGTTGTCAAAGGTGCGACGGGGTTTGGCGTTAGGACATTAGTAGAGATTGTCTCGGACTCTTCCCTTTATCCCGAATAAGGAGAAGTTACCCGTTACTGAATCGAAACCTGAAATCAACCAGTGTACTCTTATCTTGAGCGTATAATGGGCACTCATGGACGACCAAATCAGCTCTGCTTCTACTTCACTTAGTCAGTATCACAGCCGCCTTCTATCCCGAGATGTTGATATTCTTGCCCTCAACCGTGAACTCGTATCCGAGGTTGAATTTTTCAAGTCTGCAATTAATAGGTCATCCAATCCTGAGATGAAGACCCTCAACCAGTCCAATTTTCTCGATGCCATTTTTGAGGTATTCCAAGTAAATGAAGAGAGTCCTACTTTAGAAAATCTGAAGAATGTTAACCAGAAACTTACGGGTGAGGATCCGCAACTGCGTAGTACCCAGGAATCGCCACTCTTTGGGCGCTTTGAAGTCACTCCACCGTCCATGATCGAAAGAGCTTTGAGACGTTTTTTCGAGTGGGCCGGTAGCGATGGCTATCAGGATCTACACCCAATCGAACAGATGGCAATTGGTCAGATACGGTTGTTGGAAATCCGTCCTTTTCTTCGACTTAGTCGTCTCACTGGAGACATTTTGTCATATTCCTTTTTAGTGCAAGCTGGATATCTCCTGCCCAGCTATTCGGAGTCTGAGCGGGAGAGCCTTAATAATTTGATTGAGGAGGGGTTGGATTTTTCCACCAGTGGTCTCGTGGAATATCATCTGGAAGCCTGCAAACGTTCTTATCAAAAGGCTCTGAAAGGCTAGCCTGCAGGGGTCTTATCATCTAGGCGATATCTGCCAAACGGATAGCCCATTTGATCGCGGCCTGCATGCTTGATGAATCGGCAGTGCCTTGTCCTGCGATATCGAAGGCGGTGCCGTGTGTCGGAGAGGTCCTGACGATAGGAAGTCCAAGTGTAGTGTTTACTCCAGAGTCGAAGGCCAGTAGTTTGAAAGGTATCAACCCCTGATCGTGGTACATAGCTACGATTCCATCTTGTTTTGTAAGAGACTTTTTGGTGAATAGTGAATCGGAGGGGTGAGGTCCAGTGAAAGCCTCGATGCCGTGGCGACTTTGAAGGGTCTGCAGGGCAGGGATGATCACGCTCTTTTCTTCCTGACCGAAAAGACCAGAATCGGAAGCGTGAGGGTTGAGCCCACAAAGGGCTATGCGGGGTACTGGAATTCCCAGATTAATGAGGGTGTCCCGAAGAAGTTCCGCGCACGTTGTAATTCTGTCAGATGACAGGAGCGAGGGAACCTCACTCAGTGACACATGAACGGTCGCCAGAACCAGTTTTAAGGGATCCGAAAGGAATCCCATCGCTGGCTTAGCCGCCGGAAAGTAAGACGACACAAACTCAGTCTGCCCAGCAAACTCAAAGCCAGCCATCCGAGCGGCTTTCTTATGGATTGGGGCTGTTACTAAGGCGCTACCTTGTTCCTTACAAAGCTGGCTCATAGCGACTTCTAGGCAAGTACAGGCCACAGATGCTGCATTTGCAGATATCTGGCCCCAAGAAGGAGGATACACACCGGCATCTACGTGAATGTATTCGAGGGGAGGTAGAGAGATATCAAGATCCTGGGAGAGCCCCTCGATATGCTTTCGATCTCCCACTATTAGTAAGCGAGAGTGAGAGTTGAGGTCGAGTCTGGAAAGAGACTTTAACAGCACTTCGGGACCGATCCCATTGGGATCGCCCATCGTTAGCAAAACACGCCTTTCCGGCATTAGAGATATCCTTTTCGGCGAGAAGCCTGTCGAGAAGATCGGCTACCAGCCCTCTGCCTCTTTGTATATATACTTGATTGAGTGCTTTGGCAGAAGGATGTTAGGGGCATCCTTTCGATTTACCTTGATACAATCCTTATCGTACCACTCGATGACACCTCTAATCTCCTCGCCATCTATTAACCTGACGACGATTGGTGTACGGGCTGACATTTGTTTCAGATAATAATACTGCTCAGCGCTAGTAGATTCTGGGGGCACTCGCTTTTTCTGACTTGCTGAATGCTGGCCTGGCGAGTGATCTCTAATTTTGGTCAAAGATGGACGGAATAGTTTTCGATTTGTCATGCTGTAATAGCCTCTAAAATCAACTGTGATGTCAGCAGGTCAGATGAACTTTAGGCAAAAAACCCTATAAATATTGCTGGAAAATAAGGGGTGCAGGGTTGCAAATAGAGCGAGGGCCATTTTAACCAGATAGCTCTAATTTTGACAAGGTAAAAGGCCTGTCGTAGCCTGGAAATTATGAGGCGATTTTGTAGGCGAATTTCTGTAGTGATTATGGCTTTTATTTTTACCGGACAGCTCTCCATGTTTCCATGGGGCTATCGAGTCGTTTATGCCCAAAAAAAGCCTATTCTGATTCGTGCGGATAGGACCAGCGGTA
>Ga0310344_10000227_pt1 | contig 46623 bp, 35 predicted proteins | sample HC15DNA20200_MG_FD_203801 | JGI IMG/M metagenome (GOLD analysis project Ga0310344, IMG submission 203801) | Marine microbial communities from station ALOHA, North Pacific Subtropical Gyre - HC15-DNA-20-200_MG | ecosystem: Environmental > Aquatic > Marine > Oceanic | place: Pacific Ocean: North...
CGATTACTCGAGAGCACTTAGGCCTCTCGAGACGGACTTCTTTACGACAAGGGCGCCCTCTATCGGGTAGAGCGAAGTAACTTGTCGTTTGAGTAGCAGCTGACTCAGCTGCGCACTAGCGGCGCCAGGTCGGTAATAGCCCGAACCACCCGACTTGCGGCAAAGCCGAGCTCCTCAGGTGGCTCACCAGGGTTCCGCTGAATCCAGAAAGTGGTCAGGCCCGCAGAGGCAGCTCCGTTGATGTCCCACGAGTTTGAGGATACGAACCCCATCGTGGCCCGATTGGCTTGAAGCCGTTCAAGGCCCAAGTAGTAGACGCGCGGGCTGACCTTGAAAATTCTGAGTTCCTCGACGCTGATGATCGTGTCAAGGAGCGTGTCGATACCGGCGCTCTTTGCTGCTTCCTCGAGCATCCTCGGCTCGCCGTTGGACAAGATGGCCAGCCTCAGACCTCGACTCTTCAGTCCCTCCAAGCCAGGCCGCACATCGGGAAACGCGGCCAAAGTGAGATAGGCTTGCATCAACCGGTCGCGCTTCATGCGGGTTAGGTCTAGCTCTAGGTTCTTCGACGCGTAGACGAGGGCATCCTCGGTAACCACCCAGAAATCCTTATGCCGTCCCATAAGACTGCGAAGGAGGCTGTACTGGAGCTGCTTTGCTCGCCAGAGCTGGGCTAGTCCGTATCCATGACCCGGAAAGAGTTCTTCGCAGAGCGCCGTGACGGAAAAGACGTCGAACAGTGTCCCATAGGCGTCAAAAGCAAAAGCCTCAATACCCTCTAGGCGGTCTGCGAGCTGTGCAGCCACTGGCGCACCAGGTAAGGCTCCCGCTGCCGCCGTAGCACTGGCAGCCTTGATGAAATCTCTACGACCCGCCTTCATGTAAATCCCCCTCGGTTTAGACACCCGTCAGCTTCTCATGCACGACACCAAACACATCAGCCAGCGAGCCGACTCCTCCACGATAAGGTCTCCACCTGTCGAATGACTGGAGATCATCGTGGTGCTACTCTGAAAACCCCGATCAAAATTCCTTATTCTAAACTGTTAGCCGGGGGGTTGTTGGTTCAAGTCCAACTTGAGGAGCCAATCTTTTCACATACTTACAGAGACCCCTCGCGCAGTCGAAGTTGATTGGGGGATATTAGAGGGACCCGCTGTTGCACTCCCACCGTTTTTTTGATCCCGCCGCCTTCCCCGTCGAGAGTCACTGGACGGTGTTCATTGGTGCTTTCCCATCATCGGTTGCATCATGGGCCTATTTTGCATTCTTCCCATTGGTGATACGGGTGGGCGAAGTCGAAGGAATACCTTGAACGAGACGGGTCTAGACCCGTAGGTGGTTGCTAGAGAAGCATGCGGCGCATGGAAGGTTACATCCCCTCCGAGTCCTAACTCAAAACCTCTTACCTGGGGGAGGTCTCGCAATGTACCGACCGTCAAGGCGAGAACCGATGCAGCATGTCCTGTGTGCTCAGGGAGACCCAAGAGCAACCCCGTCTCCACGTCCACTGCCTCGAAACGACCGTAGATGACATGAGGTGAGAAGCGGTGACTCGCTTCGATAAAAAACGCGTCGGAGAGGCTAGCCTCGTGGTCCCTGCGGTTTTGGCCATAGCCGGCAGTCAGGGCAGAAAAACCAGCCTCTGATTCTGTGAGCCAAGACACCGAAGCAGTTGTGCGGCGCAGGTTTCCCGGTTCGAGTGCCTCGGGTTTCTTCAAGAACCCATGTGAGACCTGAAGCGCCAAGTGCGCATTGGGTCGCAGCCATACACGGGTTGCCCACGAGTCGAGTGCACCCACATCCGAAATACCCCACCGATGTTCATCCGGTTCGCCACCGTGAAACACAGACCCCTCAACGGCTAGGGGACCGTGATCTACCCTTGTTGCGAGTATTCCCTTAGCGATGTGTGTCGAATCGAACGTGTGGTGCCCCAAAGGTGCGAATGGGTTTTGTGCTGAGGATTGTCGGTGCATGAAAGCGACGGGTCCTAACGTGGCTTCTCCAACAGGTCCACCTGCGACCGTAATACTGGTCCGGTGAGATAGCGGAAGGCGCCATGCCATAGTTAATTGCATTCCAAGATCGTGGGGATGCTGACGGTTTGTGAGAGCTTCGTTCTTGTAGGTCTCACCGGTCTGAAAGATTTCGCTGTAGCCGTCACCACCAAGGGTGAGCGGTTCTAGGCTGAGCATGCCTCGGACCGTCACGGTGCCGCTACCGGCTGCACGGCTGGCCATGACCATCCACCAGTTCTGAGAACCAAACTCAGTTGAGCCCATGGGATTGGCCTGACGGTTGAATGTGACGAAGACCATCCCATCTTGCATAAATGTCCACCCGTTAGATGAGATGACATGTTCGTGTTGGGTTTCGCGCAACTCGAGACCGTCACCACTGGATGGTGGATGATCGTGATCCTGAGATGCTCCTACAAGGATGCCGGGCAACAGGGCAATACCCAGACTAAACCCAAAATGAAGGCGAAACGGTGACGGCCAGGAATTCAGATTCATAGAGTGGCCTCACGAGAAGCTGTTCGTAGGACGTTGGAGAGCGAAGGGCTACAGAGCGCAGTTGGGGGTCTAAATCCGGAGGGTGGGGACCGGGGTCATCGACAGACCGAAGGACCCTATGAGTAACGTGGGTCCAAGCATAGGGCTGAGTACGGTCGGTGCCAAGAGCAACTGGCTCAACTGAGCCTGCTGGATGCTCGCTAGGTAAGCGATACCTTTACTGGAAGAGGCCTTGATAACGCCAACAGATACCCGTTTGCAGCAAGGGGCCTGGTCAGCAGGATGAGGATCCTGTGAATGATGGGAGTTCGGGTGAGCTGGCGACTGTGTGACCTTTGTTCTGTGATGATGTTTCGTGGCTGAGCTTTCTGCACTTTCGGGTCCGCATGTCAGCAGACAGACCGGGACCATGACTTGGAGCACGGCGGCGACTAGGTTGGCGGTTTGCGCCAAGCGGGCTGAAGCCCCCATGGCGCTTACACTATCATTCCTGCACGATTAACTAGACCGGAAAAGGAGTTAGCATTTCTGGTCGCTCGGCTTACTCGGCTGGTTTGAGGGCCTGGTGTTAAGATGATGAGGTTCTGGGCTGTCGCCTGCGCTGCAGCTCTGTGCATCAGAACCGTATGCAACTCCCTCAAAACTCATGGTCCATACTCTGACAGGCAAATGTCGTAGGATAGCTAAACCAAACTCAGTATCGGACATCATAAAGTTTATGTAGGGACCCGGCCGAGAGGTCACGCTGGAGGCGCATGTTGGGGAGGGAATTCGTTTGTCCTGCGTGCGGAGCTAGTCAATCAAGTGATGCAAGGATGCAGCCAACAAGTTGGTCTTGGCCGTAGGTAGGAAGGTTCATATTGAAGGCGATGATCGAGTTTCAGTGTACGGTGCCGGCTGGACAAATACCCCCAGCTATACGCGGCACACTGGTTCAGGCAATTGAACAAGCCTGCGGTGAAGCTCTAGGGCCTGACCTGCAGGTGAAGGTGGACTGGATCGATATCCCTAAAGGATTTGGCTTTAGGGGAGGGGAGCCATCAAAAACCTCCCTTGTCCGTGGAAAAATTCCTGATGGTTACGACAGCGAGGTCCGTAATCGTCTTCTCAGGGAGGTCGGCGATGCGTGGTGTCGAATTTCCGGAGGGAAGGAGGATGAGTTGATCGTGTCTGCGAGAGATAGGAGCTGGACAGGGGCAGGTGTTGCTCTCTAGACCATGACCGAAGCAGGTAAGTAACAAGGGAAGAAGCATTGCCATATTACCGGTGTTTGATTCCTAAGGACTCTCTGGATTACGACCAGAGGCGTCGGATAGCCACAGCCTTTACCGATGTCCACTGCGGAATCTCTGCTGCTCCCAGAAATTTCGTCCATGTGGCCTTCTTTGAGGTTGATAAATTCGGAGCTATTGCCGATTCGCACGGCTCCGGAATGTTAGAGTTTGGCACCCCATACTTTATAGCTGGTGGTAATCGAGCTGGTAGGTCTCCCGCAGTCAGGAAAGAAATCCTGAATGGGTTAATAAACTGTTTGTCAGAAATAGCATCTGTCCCAAAGGAAGATGTCAGTGGTCATATTAGTGAGCTGCCAGCTTCGTGGACTATGGAGGCTGGTGAGGTTCTTCCTGAACCCGGTGAAGAGCCGGATTGTTAGGAGCGTGTTTCCCTAAGGAAGCGAGCTCTGAAGACTAGGGTCTTCCTTCGTGCTTTGTAGGAGAATTTTGATGAAGAATCAGATTCTTGGGGTGGCATGCGGCTGTTTCCTGTCCTTGGCGACTAGTTCAGTTGCCGAGGCTGAGCAGAATAGTTCTAGAGTGCTACCTGTGTTGAACTTTGTGGGTGTCACGGGGCACGCTTGGGGTATGTGGGTGCAACCTGGCGTCGAGGTCGAAGACTGGGTGGACGAGGCCAGAGGGTTCTGTGTTCCTGAGGAATTCTGCGAGGTCAATGTGTTCGAAGGACCTGAACTTGCCACTCATGAATATCCTGTTCCAGAGCTAAATCGTCGAGCTCTTAAATGGGTATTTGTGTACCGACAAAACGTAGCTCCACGAATAGTGATCGAAGAAGTTGGTGGGAGTTCAGCCCGAGCGAAACGTCGGTGGACCATTGACAGGTGATTCTACATTGCAGCTTGGTAACACTGGATTCTTTTAAATGGCGGCAAAGGGCCAACTCGGTTGTCGGAAGGTGCAACTGCGGTCAGTCTGTCCGATAAAGTCTTGAATCGAGGGTTTGACTATTGGGGAAGGAGGTGGCTGACGAGGCGTCAACCGAGAGGGGGCAGAGTCACCAGATTCTCTAGTGCCGCGGGTCAGGATTTGAGGGAAAGCTTCCAGAGGCTTGGCGGAATAAGTGGTTTAGAGCAGTTCGGTTGTGTTGACGCGGAGTGGACTGGTTGTGCTTGTTCGGCCTCTCCCCCTGAGGTGAAGAGGCCGAACTGATCGTCCCTAGAAGCCTTCCAGTTTGGCGGCTCTCTTATAGCATTGGAAGATGATGTGCCATCCAAGCGCTATGATGGCGAGCCACCCGATCCAATAGGTGTCTGCAGTGAGTCCAAGATTGCCACCGGCAAAGTAAGTCGTGTGTTGCCCAATCATGGCCCAGACGAGCGGCAGTGACATGTAGGTGTTGTGTTTCGAGCGGAGCCCTGCGAGCGCGGGGTCGGCAGCGTCTGGCGCTTTGCCCTTCTTGACGGCTGTGATAATCCGCTGCTGGGCCGGCCAAATGCGGTACCAGACATTAAAAGCCATCGCGCTTCCGAATAGCGCGCCAGTGTGAATCAGGGTGCTCCGATAGGAAAAGCCGACGTCGACAAAGAAGTAGACGGTAACCGCAAGCAGAGCGAAAGATACGATGACTGCGGCGCGCACGTTTGATTTGAGGTTGCTATTCCAAAGGGCGTCGTAGAGAAATACGCCAAGGAAGGTGACTGCGACCATAACGATTGGCCCGGTTCCCCAACTTGCTTGAGAATCCAGGGCTTGCCCGCCATGATAGTAAACGAGAAGCAGCAACACGACACCGGTGACCCATGTCCATGCGGCTCCCCATCGGAACCAAAATAAGGCTCTTGGCATGAGTTCTGGCACGACTTGCTTCTTGGCTGCAGCGTCCAGCTTTGCGGCCATCTGTCCGTTAACAAAGTTGAAAAAATAGAGGTGCCCGATCCACAAGATACCTACAAAAATGTGTATCCATCGGAAGATCGCTTCTAGTCCGTCCATTTTGCCTCCTGAGTGGGATCGAAAACCAAGCCGGAGTGTACCACCCGTACTTTTCCTTGTCTACGAGGTGTGACTTGGAGTTCATCTTGTTTGCAGTCCGTCCGAAGTATTGTTGGGGGGCACTTGGGCCAGTGAGTCAGTCAGGCTGGATCTTTTAAAGGTGACATAATCTATCCGATTCCAAGCTTGAGGAGCCACCCATCTAAACGATGAGGGTCCTAGAGAAGAGCGATTTGGATGAGCGGCTGCCATGCAGATGGTTGGTGATTGAAAGTTGGGGTTTGCCATATTGGCGGCAAATAACAGCAGGTGAGTTTATGGATCGAACCAGCCGTATGTGTCCCTCTGCGTTTAGGGCGGAGGCACCTCAGGACCTGGGGCGGACATATCTTCGAATTGGTTGTGCGGGACTCAGACTAAGCGAGGCTATCTTATGAGGTCATTAACGGTCATTGGTTTGTTCACATTATGTGTTTTATCCCTTGGTTCAGTGAGCCTCAGTGAGGCTGCTTGCGACTCGGACGGTGAAGTTCAGTTCCTGTGCGGTCCGGTGAGTCCGGAAGATTTAGCCCCCGTTCCGGAATCGCCGTGGGTCATCGTCTCCAGTATGGTGGATGAGGGCCATATCTATGTGGCTGATATTCGTGACCATACTTCGACTGTTCTGTTTCCGACCGAGACTTCACAAGCCAGACACGACACAGAAATATACGGCGCATGTCCTGGTCCGGTGTCGAGACAATTCAGGCCGCATGGCCTTTACCTGCTTCCTGGAGAAGGCGGGCATCACACTTTGTACGTTGTCGGTCATGGGGATCGCGAAGCGATCGAAGTCTTCGCTGTCGAAACTGCCGGCCTGTCGCCGAGCTTGACTTGGGTTGGCTGCGCTGTTGCACCTGACTCTCTTGCGTTAAATTCTGTGGTTGCTCTTCCTGAGGGTGGCTTTGCGACTACCAGTCCACGAACGGGTGACATTTGGGAATGGAACCCTGCTGCCGGATGGAGCCGTGTGGCAGGGAGTGAGGATATTGGTCCCAATGGTCTTGAGATCTCTCGGGACGGGAATTGGTTTTTTGTTGGCGGCTACGGCAGCCAGTCGTTGATTCGTTTGTCTCGGGGGCGGGTGCCAGTTGAGAAGGAAGCCGTGGGGGTTGGGTTTCACATCGATAACGTTCGATGGGGGCCTGGAGATACGCTACTTGCGGCTGGTCATCTTGGTCCGAGGCGAGAGGCCATCGGAGAGTGTATACGGGAGCGTCAATGTGAAGGGGTGACGTCACGAGTCGCGCGGGTTGACCTGCAGCAATTCACTGCTGAGGAGGTCGTTCGTTATCCTTCGAACGACCTCCTGATTCTCGGTACTGTCGCGATTCAGGTGGGGGAAGAGATCTGGGTTGGAGGCGTTGCCGGAGGCGATCGAATCGCCCGGTTCCCAGTCTCGTCTCAATAACCGCTAGGTTTCCGCGGTCAGCGGTGCCCTAGGGGCGTTCCTGCATACGAGAGCCGGCGAGCATGTTCGTCAGTCCGTAATTGCCCTCGTGGCAGGCATACTCAAACATCGGGCCGTCGGACTGCGTCAATGGTAGTGAGCCACTCCATGGGCGTAGCCAGGTGTTGGGGTCAGTTACTGTGAACTCATAGTCGATCGTATCTTCGTTGATACGGGTGAAACGCTCGGTGACGTGGAGCGACTGACTGAGGCTACTGTTGAAGTTTCGGATGAAGGCGTGGTCATTAAAATGGGTCGTTTCCACCACGAGGGTGTCACCTTCCCATCGGCCTCGCGAGTCTCCTGCATACTGGCGGATTGATGTGGTTATGTGGGGACGTCCGTCGATGGGGATAAAGCGCACATCATGGATGTGCTCTTGAACGATGGCTACAAAGTCCTGATTCTGAAAGATCTGGTAGTTGTTGTTGTACGCCGTCGGGAACGATGGTATTCCGCGGTACCAGATGCAGCGGTCGCCGAGATCGAGTTGCTCATAGGTGTCGGTCGGCAGTCGTCCGCCTCTGACGTCGGCCAGCCGGTTTGCCTCAGTGGAATTTAACCAGGCTTCCGTTTCTGGTGTTAGGGCTGGCAATCGGCCGTTAGGTGGATCCACTATGATTGAGGTTCGTTTTGTCGAGACGACCGTTGAGCCGCGTTCCATCCAAAAGTTGTTGTAGGACCCAGGGGCTCCATCAACCCCACGGTCGACACTTCCGTTAGGCTCGGCCACTGTCCTTAGAGCCGACCGGCCCGCTAGGTCGCGGTTGCGGTTGGCGGCACGTTGCTCGATGCCGGACGCCTCCTCTTCGGTCAAGAACTCTTGGTCACCCAATTCTGCTGGCCGCTGAAATGGTGTTAGCGTAGAGTTGTTCCATACTCCCTGTAGGTCAGGGCTGCCCCAGGCCGTTCTTGGAATCGACGGGTTTGATTGTGCAGTTACCAGCGCCGGTGCCAGCGATACCGCTATGGTCACGGCCTGGGCCGCAGCGAGAGTTCGATGAATCATCCCAGCCTCCTAACTGTTTCCGTTGGTTCCATTGAGCTTGTCTCTAATTCGGCCCATGCTCCCATGGTCAAGAGAATACTTGACCTGCTTGGCAGTTTCTATCGAATGGTTAGGTTTTAGTGTTTTTGAACATCACTGGAATGGCGGCGTTGTCTGTGTGAGCGTGCTGTGAAAATCAAGGTAAAGGTTTGGAGAGACCTTGGATCGTTGTAGAGTGAGAGCCGCCGAGAGCCTAGCCAAACTCTTGAGGCACTCTCGCCCTTGGGACTCAGCGAAGTCTGGTATCTGTCAACGTGAGGCTATAGGAGGAGCGTCTGTGAATGTACTGGTCACTGGGTCGAGTGGTCTGCTGGGGTCGGCTTTGAGGCCAGTTCTGACGGCTGCTGGCCATCAAATCCGTCAGTTGCTGAGAGTGCCCTCAACAGAGCCAGGGACAACTTCTTGGGATCCCAGTGGCGGAAGATTCGTGGATGGAGCCCTCGATGGGATCGATGCGGTGGTGCATCTGGCCGGAGAGAATATTGCCGGAGGGCGTTGGACGGTCGACCGGAAAAACCAAATTCGAACTAGTCGGGTCCGTGACACGCGGAATCTCTGTGAGGGTTTGGCTGCACTCGAGACTCCTCCGAAGGTACTGGTGGCGGCATCAGCAATTGGTTTTTACGGTGATCGGGGAGATGAACCGCTCGATGAGTCGGCCCAGCCGGGTCATGGATTTTTGCCTCAGGTTTGCGAAGCTTGGGAGGCGGCCACATTACCAGCTCGAAGGCGCGGTATCCGGGTTGTGAATCTCCGAATCGGGATCGTTCTGAGCCGTTCAGGCGGGGCTCTGGCGACCATGTTGATGCCGTTCAAGCTAGGGGTTGGTGGAGTTTTAGGGACCGGCGACCAGTATATGAGTTGGATTTCGCTCACCGATGTTGTGAACATTGTGGCGCATGCTTTAACTAATGACTCGCTTCAAGGGCCGCTCAATGCTGTTGCACCTGGGGCTGCTACCAATCGTGAGTTCACCAAAGCTCTGGGTAAGGTCCTTCGGCGGCCTACCGTGTTTCCTATGCCCGCATTCGCGGCCCGTCTCGTGTTTGGAGAGATGGCTGATGCGTTGCTACTTTCTGGCGCTCGGATCGTGCCAGCCGTTTTACAAGGGAGTGGGTTTCGATTTGACTATCCCGATCTGGCTGTCGCGCTTCGGCATGAGCTGGGTTTAGACTGACTTAGGTCCTGGGTTCTCTAGAAAAACAGTTCGGTGACGCGGAACTATGTCGCCTAAAATGTAAGTGTAGCAAGGAGAGTGATACTGATGAGCAAGTGGCAGAGCGCACAGCTGACATCCATCGTGGTGCTATTGGCGGTGTTTTCACTAACGACAAGAGTGGTTATTGCGCAGAGTTCAGATGTGCCAAGGGCGTTCGATGGACATCCGGACCTGAACGGGGTCTGGCAGGCAATTGGGACAGCACATTGGGATATACAGGACCATCCGGCCAGTGCCGGACCACCGGACATGGGTGCCATTGGGGCAATTCCACCTGGGCAAGGAGTTGTAGTCGGTAACGTGATTCCTTATCGCCCGGAGGCGCTTGAACAAAAACAGCAGAACTTTGAAAATCGGTGGACCGATGATCCAGAGTTGAAGTGTTTCATGCCTGGAGTACCAAGGGCCACGTATCTGCCGTATCCCTTCCGGATCATTCAGGGTGACCGCAAGATTATGCTTGTATATGGCTTTGCCGAAGCGAACCGTACGGTCCATATGGATAAGGACAACCCAGAGCCTCCTCCGCTCGATACCTGGATGGGGCGGTCTCACGGGAGCTGGGATGGCGACACGTTGGTAATTGATGCTGTGGGTTTTAACGGCGAATCTTGGCTCGATCGTGCTGGTAACTTTGCTAGTAACGGTTTGCACGTGGTCGAACGTTACACCCCGATGGGAGCCAATGTGCTCATGTACGAGGCTACCATCGAAGACCCGAACGTGTTTACCGAGCCTTGGACCATGCGAATGCCCCTTTATCGGCGCTTGGAAGAGAATGCCCAAGTTTTGGAATACAAGTGTGTCGAATTTACTGAGGATCTTCTCTACGGCCATTTACGGAGAGAGCCAACCCGATAGTGAGAGGTATCGAATCATGACGTTGACTCGAATTGGACTTGCGTTTGTTGTTGCGGCGGTGCTGTCTACTGGTGTGGGGGCCGCTGATTACCATCATGTGCACTTGACGACATCGAACGCCACAGAGGCGATCGGCTGGTATACCCGCTACTTGGACTGCGAACCCCTGACCGACCGCGACGATGGGGTCGAATGTGGCGGTGCCCAAGTCGTTTTCGATTCTCGTCCCACGCTCGGCAGCAGCCAGAGGACGGGGATTGACCATATCTCGTTCTCGTATGCCGATCTGACGGCGAAGATGGCTGAGCTTGAGGCAGTGGGCGTTGGAGGCTCTGGAGTGAGGCTGCAACGTTTCCCGGATGGTTCGACGCTGCGCGATATATCCGGGCTGTTCAAGGTTGGTTTTATTTTCGATCCATGGGGTACGCGGATCGAACTGGTCGAGGATGACCAAACGATCGGGTTCCACCATATCCACCTGAATGCCAGTGACCCGGCAGCCACGCTTGCTTGGTATCAGGAGAGTTTCGGGGGTGAGAGTGCTAGCCTGCGGAACCGGATCGACGGCGTGCGCATGGGTGATATTTGGCTGCTGGCGATGCCGTATGAAGATGGGGTTCCTGCGGCCACTGCCGGTCGGGCGATCGATCATATCGCCTTCTCTGTGACCGATATGGATTCGGCCGTTAGCGGGTTGAGATCGCGCGATGCCGAAATCTTGGAGGAACCGATGGTGCCGAGCGGCGGCCGGACAGCTGCGAGGCGTGCGTTTATTGGTGGGCCAGACAATGTCAGTTTAGCGGTGGTTGAGGCAGGGTTCGCGGGTGTTGATGCGGAGATTGAGGCGCCGGTCGACATTACGACGGAACTGCAGCCGTACACAGTGCCGCGTACGCCGTGGGGTACGCCTGACTTTCAGGGAGTCTGGACCGGAGACGCGGCGCACGGTATTCCGCTACAGCGGCCGGAAGACATGACTGACCTCTCGTCGTTGACCGCAGAAGAAGCGGCGGCGCGTCGTGAGCGTGGGACGCTGGGTAGTATTTGGGGCTATGAGTCGGAGTGGCGAGACACGACGTTGGGCTATGTGAAGTCCACTCCGTCGCGGCAAGTCGCGATGGTCATCGATCCCCAAGATGGACGCCTCCCACCCATGACTGCTGAGGCTCAGGCCCGCACCGCGAATCGGGTTGACACCTCTGGCGTGAGACGTATTGCCGAGGGGCCTGAGGATTTGAGCCCGTGGGTGCGTTGTATCACGCGGAGTCTGGTACCCACGCCTGGCGTCTACAACAATGGTATGCAGATTGTGCAGGGTCCAGGCCATGTGGCTCTGCAGCGTGAGATGATTCATGAAACACGGGTGATCCCGACGGACTCTAGTCCACACGTCGGGTCGGACATTACTTCCTGGCTTGGTGATGCCAGGGGCTATTGGGACGGTGACACGCTGGTTGTTGAGATTCGTAACTTCAACGGGCAAGTGCCATACCAAGGGTCTAGCGATAATCTAACGATGACCGAGCGCTATACTCGGACCGGGCCGGACACGCTTGAGTATCAGTTCATGCTCAACGATCCGACCGTTTGGACGAGGCCTTGGACCGGCATGTTCACGTTTGTCCGAGATGAAACCCAGTATGAACTCGTGGAGTATGCATGCCACGAAGGGAACTACGGAATGACCAACATTCTTAGTGGTGCGCGGGCTCGAGAAGCAGATGAAGGCCGGTAGGTGATTTATCAGGGAAAGCAGAGGTAAGGGCAATGCGATACATGTTAGGAACGCTTGTGATTGGTCTTGGTGTCGGTTTTTTTGTGGCTGGCGTGTCTGTAGAGGCGCATCACGCATTCGCTGCAGAGTTCGATGCGAACCGCCCGGTGGCACTGCAGGGCAAGATCACGAGAATGGAGTGGATCAACCCCCACGCGTGGATGCATCTTGATGTAGAGAATGATGATGGAACCATCGACAGTTGGATGATTGAAGCTGGACCTCCAGGGGCACTGGTTCGGCGGGGCTGGTCGAAAGCCTCCGTTATTCCTGGGACGGAGGTTCTAGTTGAGGGTTATCAGGCGATAGACGGTGCATTCCGGGCAAACGGTCGAGATGTGACGTTTCCCGACGGGCGGCGTTTATTCGCTGGGTCTTCCGGAACAGGGGCTCCGCTAGATGGCAGAGATGCCACAGAGCCTGGACCTGGACGGTAGCCTGACTGGGCAGAAAGCTGAGACAGAGCGTTGTGAACATCCCCTGCGGGCGTTCTTGATTCGTCCGTAGGGGATGGTTCGGGCTAATCGTACCTCCCTGTGTTCAGACTGAACTTTGTGGGTCACTGAGGTGGTTGGTGATCCCCTACAACCTTGGGCCCCGTGCGTCAGTTTGGCCTAATATTGCTGCACTCCTACGCCGTATATGTCGATGATGCTGTGCGTTGCATTCATTGCATAGTCGGGTCAAACTCAGTTCTTCAGAGATAGGTAATGCGCGTTTGAAACCAGACCATCTTGGCCTGGGACACCATTGGCTTGGTGTGGCCGTCGTTAATGACGAAGTAGTCATCTGTTCAACAGTTCTCGAGCGTTACTGACTCGAAGTTACTGTTGCAGCTTGTATTCATGTTCGATCGACTGCTGGCAGTTTTTGCTGGGAACCTGCAGAGCCTTGTGTGGTGCCAGGAGTGAGGGAGGCTAGTGATGATTAGGAATCGCATATGTGTCTTGTTTGCTGCGATGTGTCTGCTGTTGGCCGCTACTGTGTTTAGCCAGACGCGACAAGCTATGACCTTGGTCGATTTGTTGGAGACACCACGGTTGACAGACCCACAGTTGTCTCCAGACGGGAGCCAGCTACTCTACGTGCTGGGTCGAGCCGACTGGAATGCGAATCAGATGCAGACGCATATCTGGCGGGTCAACAGTGATGGGGGAAACACGGTGCAGTTGACGAATGGTTCTAGTGGTGAGCTGAGCCCCCGCTGGTCGCCAAGTGGTGAGACCATCGCTTTTCTGGCGAAGAGAGGATCTGCCGAGGAATCTCAAATCTATCTATTGGGAAATGGTGGAGGTGAGGCGAGTAAGTTGACGGCCCACCCAACAGCGGTTTCTGACATTGCATGGTCTTCGGATGGCAGTTCGTTGTATTTCCTCGCATTGGATGAGAAGTCGCTAGAGCAGCGGAGTCGAGAGTCAAAAAACGATGATGTTTATGCTTTTGAGGAACAGCTTGAACAGCAACATCTATGGATGGTGGCTGTGTCTACCGGAAAGACGACCCGCGTCACTGAAGGCGGCTATTCCATCCTTGCTTACAATCTCTCACGGGACGGGCGGCGTGTTGCATTTCATCGTGCCCCTAATCCAGTGCTTGAATATCGGGATGCAAGTGAAGTCTGGTTGATGAACAGCGATGGCAGTATGCCAGTCAGGCTCACTAATAATGACGTTCCGGAATCGGGCGCACGGGTGTCGCCAGATGGGTCACAGGTGTTATTTCGGTCGCGTTCCAATGGACGTTTCGAAAAGTACTACAACAGTAACGTGTTCTTGGTCTCAGCGGCCGGAACTACAACCCAGATGTTGGCTGATGAACTTCCCTACGAATTCACAGCGGCCGAGTGGTCTGAAGACGGGCGGTCGCTGTTCGTTGTTGCCAACATGGGGCTTCACAGTGAGTTACTTCGCCTGGACTCGGTGACAGGCATGTCTGAACCGCTAACTGAAGGCCAGCATTCGATAGGCTCTTGGACTCTAGTTCCCTCTGCTGATCAGCATATTCTGACGATCCGTGAACCTAACAACCCTGGCGATGTGTGGCTGCTGGCGACCGACACTGGTTCCATGCTAAGGCGCGTTACCCGTGTTTTTGATTATTTAGCTCGTGATTTCCACTTGCCTCGCCAGGAGGGGGTTGATTGGACCGGTACCGATGGCGTGTCAGTAGAAGGTCTGCTGTTCTACCCTCTCGACTATGAAGAGGGACGTCGGTATCCGCTCGTTATTCAAACTCACGGTGGTCCACAAGCCTCTGATAAATTCGGGTTTGGGTCGTCTCGCAATTACACACCGGTGCTGTCGGCTATGGGCTATTTTGTATTGCAACCCAACTATCGAGGCAGTACAGGCTATGGCGATGTGTTTCTACGCGATATGGTCAGTGGTTACTTTACCAACGCTCACCTCGATGTGCTCGCTGGCGCGGACCACCTGATCGCTTCGTCCTTAGTAGATGGAGACCGGATGGCTAAAATGGGATGGAGTGGCGGTGGCCACATGACGAACAAAGTCATCACCCATACAGGTCGTTTTAAGGCAGCGTCGTCTGGTGCTGGAGCCGCGAACTGGATCTCAATGTACGCACAAAGCGACACTCGCAGCCAGCGTACTCCTTGGTTCGGTGGGACCCCCTGGCAAGTCGATGCGCCGACTGACCTCTACTGGGAGCATTCGCCATTGAAGCACGTGTCAGGTGTAACGACCCCGACGATCTTCTTGGTTGGAGAAGATGATCTCCGAGTTCCCATGCCGCAGTCGGTCGAAATGCATCGCGCACTCAAGAGTTTGGAAGTTCCGACTCATCTCTATGTTGCTCCCCGAGAAGGGCATGGATGGCGGGAACTTCGTCATCAGCTTTTCAAGATGAATGTTGAACTTGATTGGTTTGAACAATACGTGACAGACCGCCCTTACACCTGGGAAATAGCACCAGTGGACCGGCCCTAGTGACGCGTTGCCAACGTGTGTTCAGTGGCTAGTTTTCCGAATGTTTCTTGAGTTTTTGTTCTTGAGGCTAGTCGGTTAAGCCAGCGGCTGGCAATTGATGGCGATAGCAGCCGAGTGAGCAGTATTAGTCAGAGACACTCTTGGTTTCGTGTTAGGAAAGAACGATTATTTGAGTGCGGATGAACGTTGTCCATGCAGTGGGCTGTACAGGCTAAGGATAAGGGTTTGATCAAATAGGAGAATTTGGCGATTTGGTAGTCTGTCGAAAAACGGTAGTCAGCGGTCGGAGTCGCAGCTGTCTTGAATATCGCTAGCCGTCAGCGGGTTGGAGTCGGAATCGGAGTCGGTTTTCATATCGCTGTCGCAGTCGTCTCTTTCGCCCTTCCCGCAGGCGGATATGAAGTTCATGCCAAATGCCAGTGTGCTGGCACCGACTGCTCTAGTGAAAAATGAACGCCTATCTAACTTCGCTGTTTTGATCTGACTGTCTAGCAGTGGCAGAGGTGACTGGCTTTTACTCTTGTTGCTGTCTGGGGACATCATTCCGTTTCTCCCTCAAGTCGGTCCCAGCATGAACGAACGTTCCTCCTGGGAGATTCCTTCCAGGCTATTCAGTGGAAGTCGGTGGGTGGTGGTCGGGTAGCTAGCTTTATTCTGGAAGTGCGAATACGAATAAATTATTTCCAGCACTGGGTTGAAGGTCTGGGGTTAGGTGGCGGAGTCCTCCTGTGTTCAGAGATCGACCAGTGCTGATTGCCACATATTGTCGCCCATCAACTGCGTAGGTAATCGGGAATCCGGTAACCGGCGATCCAAGGTTGATCTCCCACAGCACTTCGCCGGTATTGTGGTCGAGAGCTTTAAAGCGACCATTGGCATCGCCTCCGAAGACAAGTCCTCCACCCGTGGACATCAACGACATAGTGAAGGCCTCTTGATCGTGTGTCCAGATAGTTTCGCCGGTCTCGACAGATATGGCTCGAATTGTGCCAAGTTGGTCGACACCCGGCGTGATTTGGGTGCGCACGCGTAATGCGTACCAGCCAGTGTCAGCGGCGGCCATCATCCTCCCGCAGGTATGGCGCAGCGGCATGTACATGTTGTTGGTTAGTGGGCTATAGGTTCCAGCCTCCCAGTCCTTGCCCCCTTGCCAGGTCGGGCAGGCCATCACTTCCTGCCCCTCTGCGGTGAACACAACCTCCGCATTCTCGGTTACCGTTCCTGTTGCGCCGTCGATGTTACTAATCACGTTCTGACTGACGGTCGGCGTCGCCCAGAGGAATTCCCCGGTTTCGCGATCAAGTGTGTAGACCACACCGGTCTTGCCGGGAATGCCAGTGACAACCCGGCGGCGCTCTCCAGTCCGCAGCCTGGGGTTAATCCAACTCACGGCGCTAGGGTTCGGTGCGACCGCAGTGTCCACCAACAGGCGTTCGAACGGATGGTCAAGGTCCCAGTGGTCATTGAGGTGTTGGTAATACCATCTAATTTCGCCGTTGTCTGCGTCAAGTGCCAGTGTGGAGTTGTGATACAAGTGTGTGAAATTCACTCCTCCGACTAGGAATTTTGGCGCCGGGGATGTAACCGATGTGCCGACGTAGACAAGGTTTAGTGCAGGGTCGTAGCTTGGTACCATCCACGATCCGACGTGTCGGCGCTCCTCATAGGGTACGCCGCCCCACGTTTCGTCACCTGGTTCGCCGGGTGCGGGAATGAGTCGGCGTCGCCATATCTCATTGCCGGTCTCGGCATCGTGGGCCGTGATGACACAAGCATCGGGCCCTGAACGTGGCATACAGCCTCGGCCTGAGATGATCTTGCCGTTAGCGACGATCGGGCCTGATGACTGGTGGGCTGGCAATTTCTGGTAATCAAGAATCTGGGTTTCCCAAACCAGTGTTCCAGATGTTGCATCTAGGGCAAAGACGTAGTCGTCGGCACTAGTGTCGATGATTAGCTTGTTATAAATGGCGATGTTCCTGTTGATTTGGGCAAGTCCTGCAACGTAGTCTGTCAAATCTTCTGGCTGGTCCCGTTGGTATTCCCACTGGAGGTCGCCGCTGACTGCATCAATCGCTTGAATAACATCGCTTGGGTTGGGCATGTACATGATGCCGTCATATACCAGTGGCGTGCCTTGATTGCTGCCTGGGTTCAACGCTCGAGTCCAGACTAGGCGAAGTTCGTTCGCATTGTCCCGGTCAATCTGGTTCAGGGGACTGTAACCCCAGCTGTCTAGGGTGCGCCGCCACATGAGCCAGTGTTCCGGCGGGGGAGCCTGGAGCATCTCGTCAGTGACTGGTCTGAAATCCACGCCTGATTGGGCTTGGGCAACGGTAGGAAGAATTGCCCAGAGCGTGGCTGCAGTCAGCATTATTAGCGTGCAGTGTTTAACAGGACACTGATGAGACATACTGTGACTCCGGGTTCTGAGAGGATATCTACAATGCCTTCCGCTTGTCATCCTGGGTCTAGCGTGCTGGTAGTGCAAACACGAAAAGGGTATTGCTTCCGTTGGGCGTGTTCAACTCAGGGGTGAGTTGTAGGAAACTGGTGCCTTGCGTTAACCCGCCTGACCCGATGGCGAGATACTGTCGACCATTGACACTGTAGGTCATAGGGCGACCGCTTACCGGTCCGTTAAGGATGGTTTCCCATAACACTGAACCGTTCTCTGCATTCAGAGCTCTAAATCGCCGGACGACGTCCCCCGAGAAGACCAGGTTACCACCGGTAGCGAGCACGGAGCCGTAAATTGGAGCTCGTTGTTCATAGGTCCAGAGTGTGGCGCCTGTTGAGGCAGACACCGCTTCTAGCCGTCCGACCGGTGCCGTGTCTGCGTCAACTCCAGGCACGTGACGAACTCTGGTCCGGATATCATAGCCGTCGCTGGGTCCAGCAACATCAACTGACATTGCCAAATCCATACAAGCGTTGTTTAGAGGGTTGTAGAGTGCCTTGGTGTCCGGGCTGTAGGCTCCTGATGGCTGGTTCTTGCCACCTAACAGGTGTGGACACGCGAGAACTGCATTTTCCACAGACTGTGGTGTTGTTGATTCATCGATACTAGGTCGACCTGTCTCGAGATCGAGGCCAGTCATGATGTTTTGATACACCGTCGGTCGTGCCCACAAGAATTCTCCGGTCTCAGCGTCCAGTGTCCACACGAGGCCGGTCTTGCCTGGTATCCCGGTGATGATCTTACGCATCTCTCCCGGTTGCACATTGGGGTTAATCCACGGAACCACTTCAGGGTTTGGCGATACATTGGTCTCAACAATCATGCGTTCAAACACGTGGTCAAGGTCCCAGTTGTCTCGAGGCAGGTGCTGAAAATACCAAGCCATTTCACCAGTATCTGGGTCGAGTGCCAAAGTGGAGTTCGTAAAAAGCAGGTCTGCTTTGCCAGCCCCGCGGAGTTTCTCCGGAAGTGGTGCTGGTGGGCCAGTGCCCCAGTAGACGAGGTCCAGTGCTGGGTCGTAGCTGCCGACCATCCACGCCGATGCATGCCGGCGGGCTGAGCGTGGGAGATCGCCCCAGGTGTCACCACCGGGCTGATCCGGTGTAGCGGCCGTGTTAATACGCCAGATTTCCTCACCGGTGTCGACATCGTGTGCAGTGATGAAGCAGCCGCCTGGGCGAGGACTGGAAGGGTTACAGCGGGACCCAGTGATTAGCTTACCCTTCACGATAGTGGGACCAGCGGTTTGCGCCACACGTTCGCGATAGTCAGCGCGTTGTGTTTCCCATATGAGTGTGCCGGTGCGGGCATCGAGCGCCACAAGGAAAGCATCATTGGTGGCAAGGAAGATCTTGTCGTCGTAGATGGAAACGTTACGATAGCGATATCTGGTTCCGGTTACGTTCGCAATGTTATCGGGAAGATTACGCCGATACTCCCACAGTAGGTCGCCGGTTGTAGCATCCAGTGCCTGAACAATATCTTCGACATTGGCAAGAAACATCACCCCATCGTAGACGATCGGTTCGACCTCCTGGTACCCGTGCTGCATCGCTCTAGCCCATACCAGGCGAAGCTGGTCAACATTATCTGCATTGACCTGATCAAGTGAGCTGTATCCCCACAGTTCGTAGCCATTGCGGAAGCTGATCCAGTTGTCTGGGTCTGGCGATCGCAGCATTTCATCAGTGACTGGCACGAAGCTTTCCAATAGTTCGGGCACGGAACTCTCGGAGGTTGGTTGGCCGTAGGCGGTGACCTCGAGGCAGGCGAAACTGAGGCACACAATTAATGAGGCTAACAAACGGGGGATTACCATGGCTTCACTCTCTAGTTTCAAGACGTATCGGATGGGGAGCCTACAGGTCGGATTATATGGTCTTGTGCCGAATTATTTGCTGTGAAACATGCTACCGGTTAGACGAGACAGCGACCATGAGCATGTAGATTTGAGCTGTGAGGATGGGTGGTAGCGCAACCGAGACCGGCCTCAAGTGGCGGTGCCTTCGGCATGGTGAGGTCAGGAAACGGCTTAATCAAGTAGCGATAATCTCCAGAAACCACAAATTCTGGGAGTGTTTTTGGGGCGGTTGACATTTTCCTGGCTAATTTCTGCGTAGAGGCTTGCGACGTGTCTCGTCCCATTCTGTTTCATTTTGGTGATGGATTTTGGACAGCTAACCGGCTCAGCGATCGGATAGGTAGATTATGATCGACATCACTCCACGAGCAATGACACACGGGACTAGGTTTGAGTGTAGCGACTGAAAGGACATGTTTATGGCTTCTTCTAGACGAAGGTTTCTGACGACGGTAGGTGCTGCTGCGGGAGGGGCTGCTACTTTTGGCGGGCGAGTGGCTGGATGGGCAGGATCGAAGTCGGGTCAGATTACGTCGGACAGCTTTTCGCCAGCAGAATTGCTGAAGCAGCACATCACAAAGCCTGAGGCTACTAGCGCCGGGATGGTGGTTCAGGAAGATCCTCGTATGCCTACCCAAGAAGAAGTTGAATCCTGGTACACAGATCGCAGAAATTGGGGTCGATGGGGGGCTGATGACCAGCGGGGCGCGATCAATCTGATCACGCCTGAGAAGACTGTGGCTGCCACGCGACTCGTACGGACGGGACGGAAGGTATCAACAAGTCGGGTCTTTGAGCCAGAGCAACACTTTATTCGCAAAAGCTCCCGTGCAACCGGAGGTGGCTCCGTTGTCGATTATTACGGTTTCATTTATCACGGCCAGACGATTACGCACATTGATGCCCTCTGTCACATGTGGGATACCGACGGGATGTGGCAGGGAAGAGACCCAGACGTGGAATTGACAACCCAAGGTGCCTCTTTTGGGACTATCGATGCCTGGTCTGACGGCATTATCACGCGAGGGGTGTTGCTCGATGTGCCGCGTCATCGGGGAGTATCGTACGTGACACCAGATAGTCCCGTACACGGTTGGGAGCTTGAGGAGATAGCTCGTGCTCAGGGTGTCGAAATGGAACCTGGGGATGCTCTCCTTGTGTATAGCGGCAAGGATGCGTTCGTGCGGGACGGGGGGGTATATGCTGGTGGAGATCGGCCGGGTTTGAGTGTTACTTGCGCCAAATTTATACGTGATCATGACGTGTCGCTGCTTGGTTGGGACATGATGGATGCTCGACCTAATCCATATGGTTTGACGTTTCCGGTTCACGGGGTGCTGTTCAACTACGGGGTCGCGTTGCTTGATAATGCCTTGCTGGAGCCGCTGGCTGGGGTGTGTGCGGAAGAGAATCGCTACGAGTTTATGTTCATGGGGCTGCCACTCAAGGTGGCAGGTGGTACAGGAAGCCCAGCCAATCCGATTGCGATGTTTTGAAGCAAGCTTCGCTAGTGCCGTGCCATCTCGTGTTGAGGTGGCACGGCACGCAACGTTCAGGGCAAACTATTTCGGCACAAACGCAAGCAAGCGTCTGGGGTTATCAACCAAGATTTGGTTGATTGTGTCTTCTGGCACCCCCGCGAACCTGAGCTTCGGCACGAACTGCATCAAGACCGAAGACCACCCGTGTCCGTAGTAGTGTTTAAATTGGCGCGCATTCCCTTGGTCAGATGACAATAGGATGTGGTCCACGAGGCCAGCGTCTAGCAGGTCTTGGACCATTCTTACCTTGGCGGCAGCAGGGATGTCCGACCGTCCCATCTCGTGTCCGAGCGTATCTAGACCTATGAACGCGCCCCTCCGGGCAACCTCGCGGTGGATCGCCAACGGGTTGTGTTCTGGTTTGATTGTCGCCATGTGGCCGACCACCACGTTTGTGAGGTCCACTCCTTCCCCCTCGATGACGTCCATCTGCTCCATAGCGCAGCTAGGGCAACTTTCATGAGGGGTGTGTGTGAAGATGGGCAATCCGGTTTGTAGGTGTGCACGGGCGACGGCGCGATGCACTTTTCGTTCATCTGGCCGCATTTCAAGCGAGGAGGCGATTTCGCCGAAAGCGCCCCAGCGCTGGGCGGCGGCGTCGGCCACCAATTCCTCAACCAACTCGTCTTCGGACATTTCCGAGACTCGGATAGGGTAAATTGCAAAGCCGATGTCTTCGAAGTAGCCACCGGCCATTACGACTTGGACCTCGCTACGGGCTGCAATTTCATTCAGGTTACGAAGTTGTTCAGTGGTTCGGCGCCCGGTCGCTGCATCCACGATGCAGCCGAGACCGTCGAACGCACTGGCGCGTAACTCTTCCACTGCAAGTTCGATATCGTTTCGCCCAACATGTTCATGGAAGAGGGTCGCACCATTGGAGAGGGCCACCGGGTCTAGGTCTTGCTGGAGGGTACGAATAATCGCACCATTTGGGAGGTTGAGGTTAGAAACGCCAACAAAGTTCTGCTGTGCTTGCAGATCACTTGGAGGAGTTAAGACAGCGGCGCCAGCGGTTGTTCCGAGGAGGCTAAGTACTTCGCGACGTGTGTAGTGCTGCCGTGAATATCCAGACCTATCCATGGTTTCTCCTGCTGTCTAATGTAAGTGCCGACGCCTTAACTGTCGACCCTTGCTGTCTCCAGCCTGGGTAGTAAGGCGTTCGCGTCCGAGTGTGAACTAAAACTCGCTAGAAACGATCGCCGAAAACTGCCTCGTTGAATCCCACCAGGAGGGTCTTTCCTGACCGGATCGTAGGGGCCCTTAGGTTGCCAGTTGGGCCTAGTATGGCTGCTACGGCTTCAGGGGAAGGATTCCCTTCGACTGAGTATGTAGTGACCTTTTTCCCTTTGGCCACGATTAAAGTTGTCACTTCTTGTAATAATCCCTTGGCGTCGGCCTCTTGCAGCTTACGGCTGGCCGGAACGGCCTCGGTGATCTTGACTCGATTAGCTTCCAGGAACTTGGAAGCTTTGGTGCAGCTGGTTCAACCGTTGCGAAAGTAATACCAGTCGACTTTCTTCGGCATTGAGCGTGTCCTTTCCTCAGGGTGAGTTGGTCGCTCTATTGTATCCGTCCTAGCTGAGTGTTCGTAGTAGTGCGTGTGGACCGCTCATTTAGAGCCTATTCCTGTTGACAATTTGCCCCATGTGGGTCAGCGTATGCTTGATTTGGGTCACTAGCTGAAAGTCGTGTTTACGGTAACGCCTGATTCTGATGTCTGGACGAGGTATTGCTCCAGTTAAAGGTAGGACTAGGATAGTCGAGTGGCGTTTCAAACGGGGGCGCGAGGATGCGAGAATTAGCCGTCATATTCTGTGTGGGGCTAGCAATTGTATTGGGTAGCCCTGCTGGCATAGAGGCAGCTAGTGAGCAGCAAAGCGATGGTGCGATCAAATCCGTTGCCTCGCCCCATCGCGCACTGCTTCATCAGTATTGTGTCACCTGTCATAGCAATGCTCAGTATGACAACGGTCGTGTTCCGGTCTCTTTGGAAACCGCTGACATTTCGGATGTGTCTGCTGAGCCTGAACTCTGGGAAAAAGTGCTCAGAAAGGTGCAGGCAGGTGTTATGCCGCCAGCCGGTAGACCTCGCCCAGACCAGGCCAATTACGACGGTTTTGTTTCCTATCTGGAGACAGCTCTCGATCGTGTAGCAGCGACCAGGCCCAATCCCGGACGGACTGAACCCTTTCATCGCCTCAATCGAACTGAGTACCAAAACGCGATTAGGGATTTACTTGCCTTGGACATTGATGTTGACGCGCTGCTACCGGCTGACGACGCAAGTTATGGATTCGACAATATTGCCGGTGTGCTTAGGATGTCTCCGACGCTGATGGAGCGGTATCTGTCGGCGGCTCAAAATATTGCCAGCCAGGCAGTTGGGGCGCCCTTGACTGTTCCCAATGTCGATACCTTTAGCCTCACAGTAGATTCATCACAAGCTGAACGGATGGAAGGGCTGCCTTTTGGCACCCGTGGTGGTGCCCTCATTCGCTACAATTTTCCCCGGGACGGAGAGTATGTAATTCAAGCGTTGCTGACGAGGCGAGGCGAGGGGGGTGTCGGTGAGCAGATTCCCACTTTCCCGGACTCGCACGACCTTGAGATCAGCCTAGATGGCGAGCGATTGGGGTTGTTTACTTTGGCTGGGGTGTCGCCGACAGAAGGCCAGCTGCGGGGTCAGTATGGGCGCCAAGAGCGAGGGACCTTGGATGCGGATTGGAACGTGCGAATTCCCGTAAAGGCGGGCCCCCAAGATATCGCAGTTGCGTTTCTCAAGAAATCTTCAGCGGCAGATGAGGGGTTGAGGCGACCGTTCCTGAGACATCCGAATTCGGAAAGACCTGAGCCGTACCTTGCCAGCGTTATGGTCTCTGGGCCCTACGACTCGAGTGGCCCAGGCGAGACGCCGAGTCGAGATCGGATATTTGTCTGTCATCCGATGGCTTCGTCAGAGGAATCTGGCTGTGCCAGGACGATTCTTTCAACTCTGGCCCGGCGCGCCTATCGACGGTCCGTGACAGACGAGGACTTGGCAATATTATTATCCTTCTATCGTAAAGGTCGGTCTGGCGGGGGTTTCGAGTCTGGCATTCAGATGGCCCTCGAACGTTTGCTGATGAGTCCTTCTTTTCTCTTCCGGGTCGGGCGTGACCCGATTGATATTGCTCCCAATACTGTGTACCCCCTCGATGATGTTGAATTAGCTTCCAGGCTGTCGTTTTTTCTCTGGAGTAGCATTCCTGATGACGAGTTGTTAGATCTCGCCATTGAGGGCAAGCTTCGGGACCAGACAGTGCTGGAAAAACAGGTACGCAGGATGTTGTCAGACGGTCGTTCGCGGGAATTGGTTCGCAACTTCTTCGGGCAGTGGCTGCATCTGCGAAACCTGTTAGGTGTGACACCAGACCAGGAGACGTTCCCAGATTTTGACGAAAGTCTTCGGGAGGCATTTAAGCTTGAAATGGAGCTCTTTCTTGATAGTTTCATTCATGAAGACTTGAGTGCTCTTGAGTTGTTGACAGCCGACTTTACTTTCGTTAACGAGCGTTTAGCTCATCACTATGGGATTCCTCATATAAAGGGGAGTCACTTTCGCCGTGTTGCGCTCAATAGTGAAGAGCGGCGTGGGCTGCTGGGCAAAGGCGGGCTTTTGGCTGTTACAGCCTATCCAGACCGGACCTCTCCGGTCGTGCGGGGTAAGTGGATTCTTGAAAATATTTTAGGTACCCCACCGCCTGAGGCTCCACCGAATGTGCCGACCCTGGTGGAAAATGGTGATCACGGCGAGACCCTTTCGATGCGGCAGGCCATGGAGCAGCATCGGTCCAATCCAGTGTGCGCTAGTTGCCACAGACTAATGGATCCGCCTGGCTTCGCCCTCGAGCAGTTTGATGCCGTTGGACGGCTGCGATTAGTAGACAGGACTTTTTCCCCGATCGATGCTTCTGGGGCTCTTCCTGATGGAACTGAGTTTGAGGGAGTGAATGGACTCCGCAGTGTTCTGGAAAACCGTTCAGAACTGTTTATCACGACCATGACCGAGAAGATGCTTACGTACGCTCTGGGTCGGGGTTTGGAGTACTACGATGCTGCGGCCATCCGGCGAATTACCCGTGAGGCCTCGCAGCACAACTACCGCATGTCAGCACTGATTCTAGGGATCGTTAAGAGTCGCCCGTTTCAAATGAGGAGGTCGGAGTCATGATTATTGGCAAGATGGTGCTACCGCGTCGAACATTTCTACGTGGCGCGGGTGTGACCTTGGCGTTACCGCTATTGGATGCGATGGTGCCATCACTCTCCGCTCTGACCAAAACAGCAGCGGCGCCAGTGACGCGATTGGGGTGCATCTACATTCCGAATGGTGTGGCCATGGGCCGAAAGATAAACCACTGGAAGCCCACTGCTGAAGGTAGTGGTTTCGATTTTACCCCCTGTCTTCAACCGTTCGAACCATTTCGTGACCAGGTGGTTGTCACGAGTGGATTAAGTGCGGCTCAGGCTGAATCTATGGGAGATGGTAATGGAGACCACACTCGCGGTACAGCTGCTTGGTTGAATGCGGTTCACCCGAGGCGGACTGAGGGCGCTGACCTCCTGGCTGGCACTACAGTTGACCAAGTGGCCGCGCAGCACATCGGCAGGGACACTCCGCTGCCGTCACTGGAACTTGGGATCGAGCACACCTATGAGGTTGGCAACTGCGAAAACGGCTATAGCTGCGTTTACCGCAATGTACTGGCATGGCGAACACCTACAGCTCCGTTACCGACAGAGCCGAATCCGCGGGTGGTCTTCGAACGCCTTTTTGGCGAAGGGGGCACTCGTAAGCAGAGGCTCGCTCGTATGCAAAAGACAAGCAGTATTCTCGACTCAGTTACTGCTGAGATGGCTGATCTTCAGAAGACTCTGGGCCCTGGTGACCGAGCCAGAGTTAGCGACTACTTTGAAGCTACTCGGGAAGTAGAGCGTCGTATTGAAAGGATCGAGTCCAGGATTGATGAGGAAGAACTGCCAGCGCTTCAGCGTCCGGTAGGTATACCGGGTAAGTTTGACGAGCACTGCAAGCTGATGTTTGATCTGCAGTGCTTGGCCTATCAAGCAGATATCACCAGGGTGTTCACGCTCTTAATGGGTCGAGAATCGAGTCAACGTGCCTATCCGGAAATCGGTGTGCCTCAGCCGCATCATGGTACATCCCACCATCGGGACGATCCTGAAACCTTGGCACGTTACGCAAAAATAATTGCTTATGAGTCACAGCAAGTTGCCTATTTCCTAGACAAGCTTCGGTCAACCCCAGATGGTGACGGGAACCTACTGGACAATACGATTTTGCTCTATGGTGCTGGCCTTAGCAATCCTAATGAGCATGCCCACATCGACATGCCTCTCGTCCTGTTGGGAGGAGGTTCAGGCCGGCTCGAAGGCAATCGTCACCTCGCCTATCCGGCCGATACTCCTATGGCGAATCTGTTGATGAGTATGCTCGAGAAAACCGGAATTTCAGTTGAGAGATTTGGTGATAGTACCGGATTGTTAACCGATCTCTAAACTGTAACTAGCAAATGGCTAGCGTGTGGGGGCCGCAGAATGGGGCTCGTAGTAACTCACTTTAGCGTTTGGAACAAAGCTAAGGGAAAGCTAGATATGTGTGTGAAACGTCTAAGAGGTTGGTGGGTTGTGCCGGTGCTGGTGCTGAGCAGTCTCGGTGCCGCTGGCCGCACGATTCCTCTGGTGGATGCCGTGAAGAGCGGAAGTGTTGACGAAGTGCGAGCACTCCTGCAGGAGCATGATGTTAATACTCCTGAGGCTGATGGTACAACTGCGCTTCACTGGGCTGTTCACTGGAATGATGTGGCTGTTGCCGGTTTACTAATTAGAGCCGGTGCAGATGTGACAGCAGCAAACCGTTATGGTGTTACGCCACTACTGTTGGCCGCAGAAAATGGAAGTGCTGTCATGGTAGGTCGGTTGTTGGAGGCTGGCGCTGATGCGAACGCGACTGTAGGGACAAATGAGACGGCACTGATGACCGCGGCTCGGACAGGCGATGTCGACACGGTCAAGGTTCTTCTGACCTATGGAGCCGAAGTACAAGCGAGAGAAAACTGGTTAGGGCAGACAGCACTGATGTGGGCTGCGGCGGAGAATAACCCTGATGCTAGTAAAGTGCTGATAGCGGCTGGCGCAGACGTTCAGGCTCGGTCTGCCGCTGGGTTCACGCCCCTACTTTTCTCGGCCCAACTGGGACATATCGAGGCGGCCGGGGTCTTACTGGCGGCCGGTGCTGATGTGGATGCCCCGCTCCCAGATGGGATGAGTCCCTTAGTTGTGGCTGTTGCCAATGGTAATTATGATTTTGCCGCTTGGCTCCTAGAGCAGGGTGCAAACCCTAATGCAGCCGAACACGGATGGACAGCATTGCACCACCTGTCGTGGGTCCGACGACCTAACGTAGGCCAATCCAAGGTTCCTGGTCCGGTGACGACGGGCACTGTCAGCAGCCTCGACCTTATAGCACGTTTGATCGATCATGGTGCTGACCCGGATGCTCGGCAGCAGCAGGAGCCAAGGGATGGGTACCGCAACCTGCTAGACCGTAAGGGGGCGACTCCGTTTCTCTTGGCAGCTAAAGCGGCGGATGTCGAGATGATGCGCGTGCTGTTCGAGAATGGCGCAGACCCTCTGTCTAGGACCGATGATCAGACGACGCCTTTGATGGTAGCCGCAGGAGTGGGTATTTACTCTCCCGGTGAGAATCCCGGGACAAATGAGGAAGCTCTCGAAGCTGTCAAGCTCGCGGCGGAACTGGGTGGCAACGTCAGAGCTGTCAGCGATTATGGCTATACTGCTCTTCACGGTGCGGCTCACCGGGGAGCCCCCGAGATTGTGCAGTTTCTCTCCGACAACGGCGCCAAGCTTGACGCCAAGCTTACTAAGAGCGGTGGAGGTCGTTCGGGGTGGACAGAAGGTTGGACAGCCCTGGCGATTGCAGATGGCCAGTTCTATGGAAACACCTTCAAGCGTTCGCCAGAAACGGCGACTTTACTCCGTGACCTGCTGAGTGAGTAGGGGTTGTCGATGGGTGAACAGGTGACAACAGGCGCTGGCGGTTAAGGAACCATTGAACTTCATCGATCGCCTGTCAGTGGCCGGATCAACGCAGGACAGTTGCACAGGAAATACTGGATGTTTATAACGTCAATTTCCAGTATTTCCGTTTTACAGGCAAGGTGGTTCCCGATGCACTCTTTTAAGTCGTGGATTCAGCCTGTCTCGAAACAGATTGCGCGGAATTTGGGTCACGTCTACGGTTGCGGGTGTCGAGAATGAACAGGATACAATGCGCCTATTTCCAGATGAATCAGAGGTAGATTGCGTGATGCGCTTCATACGGTTGGCGGTGGTGTTGGTCATCGGGTGTTCCATAGCCCTACCGATTTACGGGTGTGGACCCGAGGGAGAGGTGGGGGCTGTTCAGCAGGGAGCAGCCGTTGAGACCGCTGGCGATTGGCCCATGTATAGGAGCGACCTGGCAGCAACTGGTTACTCTTCACTAGAGCAGATTACGGCCACTAACGTAGCAAATCTGAGGCAAGCGTGGACCTATCCGTTGGAGGCCGCTGTGGAGGGTGGGCGCGGGCCGAATTCGCAGGTCACGCCGATTGTGGTCAACGGGGTCATGTACCTTCCGGCGGCCGATAGGGTGGTAGCCCTTGATCCGGTTAACGGGCAGGAGTTTTGGCGACACCGAGTGGCCGAGGGCACACCATCCCGTCGAGGTGTGGCTTACTGGCCAGGTGGGGGCGGACTGTCACCACGAATCATCTTCACCACCGGGCGGTTCCTGCGGGCTGTTGATGCTGAGACTGGTGAGTCGATCGAAGCCTTTGGGCAGGTGGGTGCTCAGGATATGGTGGTGCCCTATAACTCGGTACCGCTTATTTACGGAAATGTAATCGTGGTTGGTGCGAATACCCCGTCAGGAACTATTGGGGGTATTGGCAACGCTAGGGCCTTTGATGCCAGAACCGGTGAAAAGGTGTGGGAATTTAGCTCCGTAGCCCAGCCAGGTCAACCTGGGCATGACAGTTGGTCCGGTGAAAGCTGGCGAGGGCGGTTGGGAGCGAACGCGTGGCCGTTTTACTTCTCGATGGACGAGGAGCGCGGGCTCTTGTTTTTACCGCTGGCCTCTCCTATTCCTGGGGACTATGGCGGTGATCGACCAGGAGACAACCTCTACGGGAACTCCCTGGTTGCGGTGGATATCGAGAGTGGTAGCTATCGTTGGCACTTTCAGACCATTCATCATGACCTCTGGGATGCCGATCCCCCGGCCCCGCCAGCATTATTCGACATTCCTCGCGTGGATGGTTCAATACCGGCGCTCGGCGTTACGACCAAGTCGGGTTATCTCTACATTCTCAATCGTGAAACAGGTGAACCGATCTACGGTGTCGAGGAGCGGCAGGTGGCTGCCAGTGACGTGCCAGGAGAGGTTACTTCTCCGACTCAGCCCATTCCTCTCAAGCCGGTTGGGTTGTCAAAGCTCAGCTATGACCCGTCTGATCTAGTGACCGCTTCGGACACCTCTGTGGAACACGCTGCTGCCTGTAGTGCGCTCGTCGAAAGCTTGGGTGAGGTATATAACGCCGGTCCGTTTACCCCGTGGGTCTACCGGCCAGCCGGAGGACCGGTTCGAACAACGATCTCATTTCCTGGTGGCGTCGGTGGGGCTAATTGGGGGGGAGTCGCGGTTGACCCATCAACTGGCTATCTGATTGTCGTGACTCAGGATCTTGGAGCTCTCGGATATGTTGAAGAGGCTCCAGATGATCATCCGGTTCCATATCGGAAGGGGCCACAACGTCCTGCAAGTTTTGTTGTGCGGATAGCTGATTCAACGTTGCCGTGCCACAGGCCTCCTTGGGGGCGGCTGACAGCGGTTGATGCTGCCACGGGTGACGTCGTCTGGCAGGAGACGCTCGGGGTTACCGATGTTCTGGCAGAGGGACGGCAGGCTACCGGTCGACCGGTGAGAGCCGGTGCTATCACAACTGCCAGTGGGTTGTTGTTTATAGCTGGCACGGATGATAGTCGACTCAGAGCATATGAAGTAGCGTCTGGCAGACTGCTGTGGTCGGTTCGTTTGCCGCGTCCTGGGAATGCCAATCCAATGACTTACCTCGGTGCCGATGGGAAACAATACGTTGCGGTGGCCGCGACCGATGCTTTAGTGACATTTGCTCTGCCCTGACTGTGGATCGCACTCTAATATGGAGGTGTAGCAATGACGATTTCTCGACGTAAAGCGATCACAATTTCTGGATCTACCTTGGCCGGGTTGTCCCTTGGAGGGTTCAACACCGTTCCTCGTCAGGCCGAGGCTCAGGACGACTGGCCAGACAGTCTTGTAGAACGTCCACTGCGAGACGGGTTTCCTGCTGAACTTCCTCTTAACGCTGATGGCTCAGCGCCTGAGCATCCAGAAAGTGCCGCAGGACCAATCACCGAGCCCTATATGTGGCGCACCCAGGGTCGCCAGACTCCGGACATCGAATTCGACTATCGACAACTCCGGATCAGGGTGGACACCCGAGGGCTTGCCCGGCTTTCTGGCACGCTCAGGTTCTCAGACCTTGAATCGTTACCTTTGGTCTCGCACACGTTTCTCCTACAGTGCGGCGCACCAAATCCTCGCGGTATCGTTAAGTGGACGGGTGTTCGTTTCGCTGACTTCGCAGATATGCTCGGTCTCATTCCAGGAGCCCACTATTGTCGCTTCATAGCCTCGGACCGATTTTATGCTGATGAGCCACTGTCTACCTTAAGGCACCCTCAAGTCATGCTAGCCTGGCTTATGAATGACGAGCCGATTCCATCAGAGCACGGGGCGCCGTTGCGTCTGATTGTTCCATTTCGCTACGGAAATAGAAGTGTGAAGGCAATCACCGAGATGGTTTTCTCTACCCCAGGACCACGCATGCCACCGTTACCGGTGTGAGTCTTGGTTGTAGTTCTTACTGGCGTGATGGCTCTCAGTGTTAGCGTGTTCAGAGCCGAGCGTCTGTGTTTGGGTCTCTCTTGTAAGGGGAGTGTGTGATGGACGTGTTTTCGCGCATCGGGTTCCAAAGAGTCCTCTCAGTGGGTGTTGGCACTGTTTTGCCTCTGATTGGATTAGCTGTGCCAGTAGCTGCAGCCCAGAACGCAGAAGTTCCCACATTTGCGAGGGAAGTCGCACCGATTTTGCAACGGAGCTGTCAAAAATGTCACAGGCCTAACTCGTTGGCCCCGATGTCTCTCATCACTTACGAGGAGGTTCGCCCTTGGGCTCGGTCGATCAAGCAGCGGACCGGATTGCGGAATCGTATGGGGGTGATGCCACCCTGGTATATCGAGAAAGATGTCGGGATCCAACGATTTAAAGAGGATTGGTCATTGAGTGATGAGGAAATTGCCATCCTGGCAGCTTGGTCCGATGGTGGAGCGCCGCGCGGTAACCTGGCGGACATGCCCACTCCGCCACCCTTTATTGATGTGGATGAATGGGAAATCGGACAGCCAGATCTCATCGTTTCGTCGCCAACCGTCGAAGTGCCAGGCTCTGCACCAGATTGGTGGGGCATGCTGGGTCAGGTTGATTCGGGTCTTGCCGAGGATCGTTACGTCGCTGCTATTGAATACAAAGAGCAGAACGATCTTGAGCGTGGAGTTAAGACCGATACCGTCGGTGGGTTATTTGTAGTGCACCATTCAGCTCTGAGCAGTATCGGCCCAGATGACAGCCCGAGGGACGCCTTTACTTGGCCTGTCCATGAGGTTGGTCGCAATGCAGATATTTTTGACCAGGAGGCTGGCCCACTGTTGAAGGCTGGGTCGAAGTTGATCTTTCCGTCGACGCATTTACATTCAAACGGAATCGATACGACTGCGCGGATTGAGGTTGGTTTCAAGTTTCACCCGAAGGGTTACAAGCCGACGAAAGAGGTGGAATTGTTGTTCTTTGGTAATGGACCGGACATCGATATTCTTCCGATGCAGGACGATCAGCGGATGGACGCTTATTTCACCCTTCCAGAGAATACAAAGATTAGTGTTTACGAACCTCATATGCACGCCCCAGGTGTCAGGATGTGTCTCGAAGCGGTTTGGGGTACCACTGTTCAAACTCTCAACTGCTCAGGTTATGACCACAACTGGGTTCGGGTCTACAAATATGAAGACAACGCGGCCCCATTGCTGCCGAAGGGAACCATCTTGCATTTGACCGGTTACTTCAACAACTCGCCGACTAATCGAAATGTAGCTGATCCGCGTAACTGGTCTGGATCTGGGCACCGCTCTGTTGACAACATGTTTATCAACCTCCTACAGGCAATCTATATGGATGATGAGGAATTTGCTTCTGAGGTTGCTAAGCGCGAGAGGCTTCGTTTAAAGGATGGTGTTGTAGATGTTGGCTGTTTGGTTTGTGGCACCTCAGATGCCGCCGGCAGTCAGGCTACTGCGGGTGGTGGGCAGTAGGCCGCTCCGAGAGGTTCTCATGGTACAGCAACGAGATCGCATGCGGGTGACCAACCACTTAAGTTTGCTCTTGGCGTCTTTTGCCTTGGTTGGCACAATGCAAGAGGCTCTGGCACAACAGTCTTTTGCCAGCGGACAAACGATCTCGCCAGCCTACGAAGGTTGGATCAAGAATGCAGATGGCTCTTTCGATCTCGTGTTCGGTTATATGAATCGCAATTGGGAAGAGGTGATTGATGTGCCGGTTGGCCCAAACAATGCTATTGAGCCTGGCGGACCGGATCAGGGGCAACCTACCCATTTTCAGCCGAGACGAAATCGATTCGTGTTTCGGGTGAATGTCCAGGCTGACTTTGGACAGCAGGAAGTGGTTTGGACTCTAAAAACCCACGGTCAAATCCAAAAAGCCTACGGTACGTTAAAGCGGGATTACTACATCGACGACCAAGTGATTCAAGCCAACTTTGGTGCAGCGGGTGCAGCAGGTGCAACCCCAGAACTGTCTAGCAACGAGGAACCAGAACTGACTATTGAGGGAAATGCTAGGCGGTTCGCCCAGGTCGGCCATCCACTTAGCTTGACTACTATCGTTACTGACGATGCCAAGCCGAAGGCGCGGAGGCTAGCTCCGACCGACCCACGAAGACCTGGTCGCATCACGACCGACAGTGCGACTGGCCTAAGGCTGTCGTGGTTCGTCTACCGGGGGAAGGGGATGGTCAATTTTGATCCCCCGCAGATTGCCTCTTGGGAGGACACGAGAGTTGGTCGTCATTCACCCTGGTCACCTGGTTGGTCAACCCCAGAGGTGCCTAAGGATGGTCGCTGGAAGACTCAGGTTACCTTTCGTGACCCGGGCATCTATGTATTGCGTGCTCTAGCACATGATGGTGGCTTGCAGAGCTACCGCGACATACATGTGACTGTTACCCGTTAGCAAGTGCCGTTCCCAGTAGAGAAGCTTGGAGTCTTGCACTTAACCATTGCTTGGTAGTGACAGGGATCGCCTTTAGTGGGTCTGGTGGCAGACCGTCGGTGTTGCACACAGTTATTGATCTGGTTCGCTTGGTCGGTGCCTTCAACATGGTGCGCGGGCTGGTGAAGGTTGTACAGTCTATCCCCTCTCATAGCATCGAGCTCAAAACCTGCTTAGCCAACTGTTTTTGGGGGCTCATTTCGATTAGGGATCAAAAGATCGCGATCGGGTTAAGTGGTGAGCCCGTGCCGCCGCGTACCCGGAGTGGAGCACCGACAAAGAGAAACTCCCAGCGTTGTCGTTCATAGGCCGCTTGTGCCACCGCGTCTAGGTCAAGGTTGTCCAAGATTGGCATGCCCAACCCGACAATCACTAACTCGTGGAGTGGATTGGCTAGGCCATCAATACCAGACGGCATAACATCACTGACACCGTCACTGCCAATGACCGCGACATCACGTGTCTTGAGCCATTTGGCCACGGAGGCGTGTGAGCCGGCGGCTCGCTCGACGAAGTTCCATTGGCCTAGCTGACGCACCGCATCCCATCGACCCGTTCTAATCAGCAACACGTCGCCACTGCCAATTCGGACGCCAGTGGCTTGTTCCCAGCTTTCGAGGTCACTGATTGTGATGGCAGTTCCGGGCTCGAGATAATCGACCCCCTTGTGTCTTGGCATATCGACGAGCACCCCACGAGTCACGATTCCCTCGTGTGCATTGTGGATTCCGAGTCGCTCGGCGCCCCCTGAAGTCAATCCGCTGACTGGAAAGCCATTGTAGAGTTGCCCGTCGTGTGCAAAGTGAGGAAGCCCATCGACATGGGAGTGGGCGAATCCGTGGTATTGAACCCGGTAGACATCACCAGCTACTTCGTGGTCGCTGAATGTTGAGACGGTCAAAGAGTGTTCAAAGGGGTTGGTGTTGACTGGATCCAACCGGGTGTTCAATTCCAGTGCCATCGACACAGATGTTCCCTCACTTACCAGCTGTGTTGCGGCCAACCGCCTCTCATTGGTGATCAGGTTCAGTGTTCCGCGTTCGTCATCGGAACCCCAGCGGCCCCAGTTGGAGATCTCCTTCATCCATCGATTGAAGTCCGTTCTACTTACCGACTCGGCGCCCTGCCCGAGAGCATCTGTGACTGGGACAAGCAGAAGCATGGCCAGCAATAGCACAATGGTCGATTTCCGGGTAGTGAGAGGATGATTGGTAGCGGTGAAATTTAACATCGTCTTTGCTCCGTTGTATTGTGGGTTTCTGATTGCCAAAGTTGGATGTTGTCGTTCTATCAGGGTTCTAGCCAGTATCTTGAGGGATCGAGTAACCTTCGGCCAGCCGGGCATGGCATATAACAAAAAAAGTAAGGATATTGGTGTAGGCGCTGGCCGTTGGCCGAGGGCGAAATGTGTCGGGCGGTGCTTTAGGCAGCGTTCCGGCCACCGTGGTCATCAGGACAGTGCTCCCGAGTTGAACTTCGCCAGAAATCGACTGCATCCTGGCATAGACAGATCACCGTCTAGCGGGTCTCTGCTTGCTCACGGGCGCGGGCTCCGCTCAAGATGTTGGTCATGCCATAGTTTCCTTCATGGCAGGCATACTCAACGAGTTCATACTGCTCATCGTCTTTGTCAAACCGAAACATTGCCGTCCAGGGTCGTGTCCAGACGGTAGGGTCATCAACAGTGAATTGGTATTCCAGCACTGTCGGACCGATACGTGTGAACCGTTCGGTTAGGAGCAAGTTTTCGGTAGAGCCACGGAAGGGAGCCTGGCCATTAAAGTTTTTTGTCTCGACGACCAGGGTATCACCTTCCCAGTGGCCTTGCGTGGCACCGAGCCACGAGGTTAGGTCATCACCGGATGTTGAACCGTCTTGGGTCGGGATAACGCGGGTTTCGTGGATCATTTCCTTTTGAATCGCAACATGCCCAGGACCTTGCACGATTTGTAGCCCGTTGTTGTAGATTGAGGGCATCATAAGACCAGGGAGGCCTCTTGTGATACAGCGGACGAACAAGCTGAGATCTTCGGGCCCTTCGGCGATGCGGCCCACCCCGGATGTGTCAATTCGATTTGAAGCTCTGGCTTGGGCCTCCGGGGTCATAGGGGGGATTCGGCCATCAGGTGGGTCGATCACCATTGCTACTTGAGTGGATGGAGCTGTCTTTACATACCCCAGTGTGGTGTCTCGCCATTCGCGTTCGTAGCCCCAGATACTGCCCAGGGTACCCCGTTCTCGTCTGGCTTCCGCTTCTTCTGGTGTCAGCGAGGAAAGATCAGTGGCATCGTCAGGTCGCTCGAGCGGAATTCCGTGTGCAGAGTTCCCTGTCCAGATCCCCTGGAAGTCTGGTTCTCCCCACGGGGTGCGGGGAACAGTATAAGGCTCTGTGTCTGCCGTGGCTGCTTCGCGGGGACGGTCGATTTCCACGCCTGCCCAGCCGTTTTCGACAACCTCGAGCCGAACGTTGTCTGGGCCGACGATGAATGCTTGTTGGGCCGATGTGCGGCCGTTTTCAGGGGTTCTTGGGTCTTGTGCAAAAGCTACCCCTTGTCCTCGCATGCTGGCTGCGGCACTATTGAGATCCTCTACGGCGAAACCGATGTGGTCGATAGCTCGGCCCTCTGTGGTTGCCGGAATGCCTTCATGTTCTGAAGCGAGGACCCAGACGTCGCCGAAGCGTAGCCCATCGATAAGACCCTTAAGGCTTGCCGGCTCACCTCCAAGCACTTCCTGATACCAGGCTAAGGTCTCCGTTGGATTGCTGGCGCTGAGATGAACATGGTGAAAACCCAGAGTGTCCTCGTCTTCAACCATTTCGATTCTGGTGCCCCATGGGTCGAAGATGAAGCCAATCTTGAACAGCCCAGGTATGTCGCGAAGGGTCGAGCCATTTGGGAATCGTTGGAGTCTGACGCCGGAACCTCTGACCCCAACCGCTTCAAGTGCGGTCATCTTGGCAGTGAGGTTCGTGTAGGAAAAGCTAATGTGGTTTACTCCTGTGCCTTGGGTGCTGCCCATGGTTGGCTGCACGACGAAAATCAGCTCCACCCCGCCACAGTCGGCGGTGTCTGGTCTGTCAGAAACTGGCTCGCAGTCAAGGTGGCGGTTGTACCACCGAACGCCTTCTGATGGGCTCGAAGCGGTGATGTGGACGTGGTGGTAGTCGGCTGCTCGTACCTCAGTGGGCATTGCCCCGAGAGCGGTCATGATTCCCCAGAGTGTCAGAACGACTCGTTTACGGTTCATCGCCAGTTTCCTCCGTTTTCAAACTTTTATACCAGGAGATGTGCGTATAAACAGTAAGTCTTTTATCGGGCGACATCCACTTGAATTCATCAAATCTTTATTTCTAGTTTTCCGACATTGTCTGATCAAATGTGGTGATCAGGTTGAGAAGCTTCTAGGCATAACGCCAACTAAGCAGGTGTCGCTCTAGGCGTTCGGCGATTGCAAAAAGTAGAAGTACAAACACCATGATAATGACCACAAGGGCTATTGTCAGTGCTGCGTTATAGGTACTCTGGGCGAACTGAAGTAGATAGCCTAGGCCGCGACTAGAGGCGACGAATTCTCCTACGACTGCACCAGTAAACGCGAAACCCACGGCTACTTTAAAGTTGCCCATAATCCAAGCCGTGACCGAGGGTAAATACAATTCCCGAATAAGAGTTCTCCGTCCGCCACCTAGCGTGCGGATCCGCTCAATGAGTCGAGGGTCTACTTCTTTGATGCCGTTGTAGACTGAAAAAAACAGAAGTACGGAGACGAGCACAGTGGCGAGGGCTAGTTTAGAGGCTAGGCCAATTCCCAGCCAGATGACGAACAGGGGCGCTAGAATAACGCGTGGAATTGCATTCAGCAGGATCATGACTGGTTCGAGCAATTCAGCCAGTATCGGGGAGAGCGCTGCTGCGAACCCGAGGCCGATGCCCAATCCTAGGCCAATGACTAATCCTGCGGAGGCTGCGACAGCGGTGGCTCCGAGATGAGGCCAGAGTTCACCGCTGGCAGCGAGGGTGAACATCACTTCCCAGACTTGTGAGGGTGGAGGGAAGTAAAACGGGTCTAGCCATCCGACATGCGCACCTGTTTCCCAAAGGGCGAGTAAGCTTAGTAACGTCAGGCTGCGCCTCAAAATTGGGGCCCAATCTTTGTTAGTCATCGGTTTATGCACGACGAGGGTGACTCTTCTGAGAGTTCCTGCCACAAGCACCTGAGCAATGGTCCAAACGTCGCATGTTGGCGTGCTTCTAGAACATCCCTAGGTCTAGGAATTTCAATCCGGTGGTGCCCGATGACTGTTGCTGGGGCCCCTTGGTTGAGGACGTACACAGCATCCGAAGCGCTGATGGCTTCTTCCAAATCGTGCGTTACCAGCAGTACCGTCAATTGCTTGCGTTCCACCCATTCAAGAAGTTCTTGAGTTATGCGTGTTCTCACAATGGCATCTAACGAGGCGAAGGGTTCGTCCATCAGGAGCAGCCTTGGCTCTAGGGCTAGTACCTGGGCGATAGCCACCCGCTTGCGTTGTCCACCAGAGAGCTGGCCCGGGTAACGGTCCCCTTGCCCCTTCAGTCCGAGTAGTGTCAGCCAGTGTTCTGACTGGTCGTCTGCGGTGTTTGGTGGTACGTCTCGGATCCTGAGACCGAGAGCGACATTCTGACGAACAGTTCTCCACGGGAGCAGTGCATCATCCTGGAACAAGAATCCAACATCACGGGCTCCTACTTTGAGCTCGACCGTGCCACGTAGAGGTAAAAGCAAACCGGTCACCACCCGAAGGATGCTCGTCTTTCCAGACCCGGATGGGCCAATCAAACTAGTGAACTCTCCCGTGGCGATATCGAGATCGACGCTATCGAGGACCGGAGCGCCTCCATAGCCGACGGCTAAGTTAGTGACCTTTAGCATGGTTGTCGGTGTTTGAGGCCATTGCTAATGTATCTGGAGAGTCAATTCTGAAGAGGGGCGTCTACCCAGCCACTGCCTTGGTGTCCAGCAAGCTCTCCAGGTTGATCTCTTCCGGGGACAACAACCCGGCGATTTCTTGTGCCCTCACGACTCGTTCAGCTGCACCAATGTCAATGCTGACGCTTTCCGGGTAAAGTGAGAGTCGGTAGCGATCCAAGATTCTCTCTAGCTGGCCAAGGTTGCTACCTGCCACAAGCGCTTCGGGTAAAGCCGCGACGATGTCTGATGGTGGTAGCCTCCGGGTATCTGCGAGTCCTCCCTCCAGGCCAGCGGCCAGTCTCTGTATTTCGTTCAGCCGGCGGTCACGTTCGGCATTTCGCACGGAAACTCCCATGAATTCATAGGTGCCCCCGAGATGGTTGTGTGCCTGTCTGAGTTCCATGAAATTGACGAGTTCACGACCTCCTGCCTGGATTATCAGCGAGAGTGCTGGTTCTTGTAGCATTCCTGCATCAACTTGGCCGATCCGTAACGCATCGAAAAGGTTGGTGCCGATGGTCGCAAAATCGACACGGTCGGCATCAGCTCCAGCTTGGTCTAGCAAAAAGAGTAGCAGGGCATGGTCAGCGTTTCCGAGGCCAGAAATACCAACGGTTCTGGCTTCGAGATCCTTAACACCGAGGATGTTACTGGTTTGCGTAGGTGCTACTGCTAAGGCGAACAGCGGGAGCCGACCAGTTGAGGCTATTCGTTGGATTGACGCCCCATTAGCTGCTGCTTGCAGGGCCACGTCCAATGAGGTGCCAGCATAATCGACAGCGCCGCCGATGAGAGCTTGCATTGCCGCACTACCGCCTCGGGTGTAGACCAGTTCAACGTCAAGCCCTTGGGAGGCGAAGTGTCCACCCACTCGGGCCACCTCATAAGGGACTACACAGAGCAGCTGTCCGCAAAAGGCAAGCCGTAGCCGGATTGCACCATTCTGATGTGACTCGCCACACGAGCCAGCGGCAACGACCCCGGCACCGCCGAGGAGACTCTTTAGCGCAGTTCGTCGATTCCAGGTAGCGCCTGTGCTGGACCGGTGGCGGTTCTGCGCTTTGTTTGAGACCGAAGCTTCTGGTTCCGGCACAGCGCCGGGAGACTTCTGGCTTATGACTTCGCAGCAGCCCATGGCCTGCGTATCTCAACTTTAGCGGGTTACGTATCCGACTGCAAATTCTTTCAGTCGTTCGCTCCGTAGACCGATTGTTTCCGCTTCGGCCATGGCCCGCTCGGTATCCCAGCCGTCTTGCTCCACGCGTTTTATAAACCACATGGCTCCAACCCGGTTGGCTGAGGCGCAATGGATGTAGGCTGGTTGGTTGGTTGAATCTGAGATAGCTGCTAGAAACTCTTCGGTCGTTTCGGCGGTTGGTGTTCGGAAAGGGATATGGATGTAGTTTAATCCGGCCGATGTTGCTGCTGCTCGACTCACCTCTATATTTGCTCCGTTTTCTTCGTTGGTCCGGAAGTTAATTACCGAGGAGAAGCCTAATCGCTTCAACTCTGGCATCACCTCGGCTGGCGTCGCTCCGGCGCACGCAACGGTGGCGTCGATTCGCGTATAGTTCACGACACCAGCTGGTGCCTCGTCTTGTGCTTTAGGGGTAGCCTCAGTCCAGAACCCGAAAATTAGCCCGACTAAGACTATGCCCGCAAGCAGTGTTGGTCGGGATATGTTGTTAAGGCTTAGCATGACTAAATCTCCTAGCTACATGGGAAATGCTTGTTGACTCGAGTGTTCCTTGAGAATACCAGACTTGACTCAGTTGCTCCTGAGGGGTGTCTACGTGCGGGCCCGGTTGGCAGCAGGCCCGCACCTACGGATTAGTTAGCCAGTGGGTGTGGTCTGATTTGAAATTTTACAAGGTTGCCCGGCTCAGTGGGTCCTCCCTCGACATGCCAAGCTGCGTCAGCGCCGTAGGTAGCGTAAATCCCACGACCCTTCCAGCCACCGTTAGGATCGTCAATCCGACCGTCTAGCCCGCGACTGTGGAACCCGTGCGGGTAGGGTACACGCATGACAACCCATTCCCCGGTCTCAGGGAGCAGTGCCAAAAGTGAGTCCGAACTTGACCCATTTGCGATTGGGACGTTTTCCCCTAACCCCAGTGTGTTGAACTGGTCGACCCAGTTGTAGTAATGGAAGTCGGTGCCGATGTCAGTCCCCTCAAAGTCTGGGCCAGGAACTTTGTAGAACTCCCAGCCAGCATCACACTGTCGTCCGTCTCGCACTGTAGGACCGCTGAATACAGTGCACTTTGACCGATCAAAGCTGGCAAAATGACTACTGCCTGCGAGTGCTGCCCAAAGTATTCCGTTACGGTCGACGTCCAGTCCACGAGTCCGGTATCCGTGTTCAGCAGGCACTGTGTAGAGCTCGCTGATGCAAGTTTCAGGAGGGTTATCTCCTGGGTCTAGTCGCACCAACTCACCAGGGTAGCGGTCTGAGACAAGCCAAACTGCATCGTCGAGTGGGTTGGTTATAACGCCGTAGGCCCCAGCTATGATGCGTGTGTCAAGCCTGGCATCGAATTCAGCCACTTCGCCGCGCCTGGCTGGTTCGTTCCACGGCTTAGTGATACTGCCGTCGCCATTGGTATCGAGTACGGTCGGGCACCACCCCTGAGAGGCGACCTCGTCCCCAGTTTGGTCGTACATTTTTGTGTTGAGCCAGCCAACCACCTGACCACCACCACTGAAATAGAGGGTGTCGTTGTCATCTTCGGCAAATTGCAGGTGATGGGTGCCGAAACAGGTATGAATCAACTCGAATGCTCCGGTGTCTGGCTCGTAGTAGCCGGTGTGTCTGCCAGCGCGATCGACCGGGAAGTATTGTGCATAAGGGTTTTCTGAACCTTCACGACACCAGGCAGGATTGTCGATACTCTGAACCCTGGTGGTCAGCCAGACCCTACCGTTGGCATCAAGCATTGGATTGTGTGGGTTAGCCGGGTCATTCCAGATAGCCTCCTCGCCAAAGTCCCGCCATCCTTTAAATCCCTCGGTTTGAAACATTGAGGGCACCGTCGATCGTTCAACCCGCAAGGGAATCTTCAACATGCTCGATTGGTGCGAATTGGGATCGGTGATGAGGAGAAAATCGTTTCCGATGTCCACGCCATAGATCGGACCGTTGGCATTTACGCTGGGGTTACGCTTGTCAGTCGCGACTTCGTCGTGGACAAATGCAACGTTGTTTCCCCAGTTCCACTGAGTCAGAACGACGTTCCGCTCAATGCCTGATGGCCGTGGGGGGGCAGGTGGGACGGCTCCAGCCGCAATGCGTTCACTCCAGTCAGAAACCATTTCTAGTCCCCTCTGGCGGCCGAACTGGGTGATGAAACTGCTCATCAGTGACCCACGTTGCCCACGTCGTGTCCTGTCGTCCCAGGCAGCGATGGTCGAGTCGAAATCGTTGATATCTGGCACTATCCGTGTTCGTTCGTTGCCGACTTGGTGACAGCGTTGGCAGCCTTTAAGCACGTTGATCCATTCGCTCTGGCTCTGGAGTCGCTCGTTGATGCCATTGCCGCTTTCACCGGTTCCTGGGAATTCGTGAGCGTCGGGGAGGTTGATCAGCGATAGCCAGTAGTTCGAGGGATATACCTGGGCTGCTTCCTGCGGTGTTGCGGCCACTGTGGCTATGAGGTCAACGTCTGCGCCGGTTGATGCCTCGATTGGCATGGAGTCAACTAGGCCATAGCCTCGGACCCAGATGTCATAGGTCGCTTTTGGCAATTCTGGTAAAAGGAAGCGGCCGTTGTCATCGGTGACGACAATTTTGCGGTAGACGGTCTCCAGATCGTCTGTTTCAGCGATGACCCAGACGCCAGCTTCAGTGCCTTGTGCGCTCCTGACGCTGCCTGTGATTACGCTGGCATTCTCTTGGGCTGTTGCCGATTTCCCTTGGATACTACTTAACCCAAGAACGGTCAAGGTGATCAATGTGGCGAGTTTATACATCCTTAGCATAATCCGTCTCCTCATAGACATTGCTGCAGACTTTAGGAGTCAGAGTGGCCTGTTGATACTGCAGGGTGTGCCATCTAAGACTTCCTTTGAGACCCATCTGGTAAAGAGTTCTAGGGTGTTTGGTTAATTGGAGCTGGCTCCGAGTTCTTGAAGTAACATGACGGTGTCAGGCCAAGCCTTTTCCGTGTTGGCTACGAAAACCCCTTTAGCAACCATAAGCGGGGTCCAGCCGAGGGAATTCTTGGCGTTGATGTTTGCTCCTTCGTCCAGCAAATATTGCACTATCAGGTTCGAGCCGATCATGGCCGCGCCATGTAGCGCTGTGCTGCCGCTCCAACGCATGTCTCCTCGATCCCGTTGCGCGTCCATCGAAGACAGATTCAGCGGGTGTCGACGCAGCAGAGTGTGGCCGTCGCCTTCGAGGCGAGTGATACCAAAGTCGGTCTCGGCGTGGATGTCATTCCCGAGTTCAATGGCTAGCTGAACCGCTTCCAGTCTAACCTGCTCTGGAGTCCCGTTCAGTGGCCCCGGGCTCTCTCCGTCCCAAAAACCAACGCCAGCTGCAGCCATGAGAGGAGTAATGCTCTGGTGGGTGGGAGTCAAGGGGTTTGCGCCATTCTTGACCAGGAGGTGCATCAAATCGACGTCAGCATGCTTAGCGGCGAGATAGAACGGGGTCGCACCAACAAAGCTCAAGAAGTTCCGGCCAACTGAAATGCCAGGAGGTGGTTTAACGATCCCAAGGTCGACTTCGAAGGGAATTTCTTGCCAATTGAGGCTTGCATTTGGGTTGGCCCCCGCGTCTAGCAATGCTCGAGCCAAGTCGAGACTGTTGAGATTGCCGGTCGGCAGTGGCGGCCGCCCAGAACCTGGGCGCCGTATCCAGGCCAGTGCGTGCAAGGCGGAACCTCGCGGGTCGGGTAAGTTGGGGTCGGCCCCGTGGGTGAGCAGCAGTTTGGCTAGTGCAAAGTGGGAGTTGATGATGGCCAGAGCGAGCGGTGTCGTGCCGTCCCTCGATGGGGCGTTGACGTCTGCACCGGCGTCGAGGAGTGCACGGACCGCGGAGGTCTGACCCTGGCGGACTGCAAAAAGAAGCGGTGTTAGTTGGCCGGTTGAACGCCTTTCGACGTTCGCTCCGGCTGCAATTAGAGTTAAGACAGCTTCGTGGTTACCCTCGGCCGCTGCCCACATTAGAGCGGTTTGATTCTTCCATTCTTCGGTAGCATCAATGGTGGCGCCGGCTGCCAGGAGCTGCCGGAGCACCTCGGTCCGGCCAGTCCTGGCGGCGATCATCAATGCCGTGTCGCCGCCTGGGGTTGCTGTGTCTGGCGAGGCCCCGGCGGCGAGCAGAGAACCCACCACAGCTGCGCTGCCATTGGTGGCCGCCAGTGCGAGCGGGGTTACCCCGTAGCGGTTTGCCACATTGACCTTGGCCCCGGCAGCGATCAGCCGCTGCACCGTGAGGTGGCTGTCGGCTTGAGCGGCCCAGTGCAGCGGGGTAGTGCCATCTGGTTCGGAGGCGTTCACGTTCGCCCCTTGCTCCAGAATCTCGCTTATTGTGGCTAAGTTGCTGCTCTGTTTTACAGCTTCAATCAGGCTACGTCCGGTTGATTGGGCGGCTGCTGGTGTCCCGGCAAGGGCGATCAGCAGCAACCCAGTAGACAGAACTACGAGTCTTTGGCGGCATTGTCGTTTATAGATACCCATCAGAAACTCACTGCCTCATGAAAAGAGTCTAGCCAAGGTAAAGGGCTCGACAGAGTGGCCGTGGTCCTCACCTAAATTTCCATTCCGTTATCACACTATATACCCGATACATTGCTCAATTCGATAGGGTAGTGAGGTTCGTCCACTGACGGTTGCCTCATCTTAACGTTGACAACGGGTGGATGAGGGGCGTATTAAGGACTGTAAAATGTTAGATGTGATGCCGATCTGCACGCGGGTTTTGGTAATGGCGCTACTCCTTTACCCTGTTACCACAGCAACCGCCGGTTCCCCGGAAGGGGAAGAGGCTTGGTCGACGGAGGCTGTGACTGCCGTCCTTGACGAGTACTGCGTCACCTGTCACAACAAGCGTGTGGTTGAGGGGGCTGGAGCTGCACCTTCACCCTTGATAGCCCAACTGCGGGCGTCTGGGTTAGCACTTGACACTCTGGATGTGTCCGAGGTTGCCGGGAATGCTGCAGCTTGGGAGGCTGTAGCACGAAAACTGCGGGTGGGAGCGATGCCGCCGACGGGTCGGCCTCGTCCGGACCAGGCAACCTTACATGGGGTTGCGGCTTGGCTTGAGGCTGCACTTGACCGAGCGGACGAGCTGGCTCCAAATCCCGGGCGTCGCCAAGCGCTCCATCGGTTGAGCCGAACTGAATACCAAAATGCAGTACGCGATCTATTGGCTTTGGACAGTCTGCCGAAAGAGCTTGATATCGCCGTTATGCTACCGGCTGACAACGCCACTAGCGGGTTCGACAATCTCGCAGAGCTACTGTTCGTATCTCCTACCCTGATGGAGCGATATCTTGCTGCGGCTAGAAAGATAAGCCGGCTTGCGCTGGGCGATCCGACGATGCTCCCGATCGTGGACACCTATCAGCTGGATCGTAATCTGATTCAGGATGACCACATCGAAGGGTTACCGCTCGGTACGAGAGGAGGAACCCGAGTACGGAGTCATCTTCCTCTCGATGGGGAGTATCTAATCACGGTGCAGTTTGCCCGGGCCGCTCGAGAGCCGCACGATGTTGAGGTTAGTGTCGATGGTGACCGGGTTGAATTGTTCACGGTTGGCGAGAACCCGCCGGAGCGTTTAACTAGCGGAGTCTTCGCATTCGACGCGGATCCAGACGTTCAAGTTCGAGTGCCGTTGCGCGCTGGCCCTCGAGAGGTGACGGTAGCTTTCTTGCCAAAGAGCGGAGCACTGGCTGAAGGTCAGGTGAGAGCTTTCCGGTCACGGAGCAGCCAGCCGTCCATCGCTAGTCTCATAGTCAGTGGGCCTTATGGCGCCGATGGTTCTGGTGATACACCAAGTCGGCAACGTATTTTGACTTGTCGTCCAGGGAGTAGAGCAACCGCGGTTGAGGCGGAAGCGTGTGCTCGTTCTATCTTGTCGACGTTGGCAAGGCGGGCATATCGTCGACCGGCAACCGAGTCCGATTTGTCCAGGCTGATGCCCTTTTATGATCAGGGCAACGTCGAGGGAGGCTTTGAACGCGGGATTCAGCGTGCGATCGAGCGGGTCTTGGTTAGTCCAGAATTCCTATTTAGGATTGAACGGGACCCCGGCATGGCCATGGCCGACGACGTTTACCGAGTCACTGACTTGGAGCTAGCTTCTCGTTTGTCCTTCTTCCTGTGGAGCAGTATTCCTGATGACCAACTGCTCGATTTGGCGGTTCAGGGTGAGTTGAGTGACCCTCAGGTCTTGGAGCAAGAGGTTCGCCGGATGTTAGCCGACTCGAGGTCTCATGCGTTGGTGAACAATTTTGCTGAGCAGTGGTTGTTTCTTCGTGACGTTGATGCCAAAGAGCCAGATGAAGGATTTTTTCCGGGTTTCGACGAGAACCTGCGTCAGGCGTTACGCAGGGAGACGGCTCTGTTCGTTGATAGTATTCTGAGGGACGACCGAAGTGTCCTGGATTTAATCACAGCCGACCACACCTTTGTTAACGAGCGCTTGGCGAAACATTATGGGATTCCTCATGTCTATGGTAGCCACTTCCGGAGGGTGCAGCTGGAGGATGAGCAACGTCATGGGCTCCTCGGGCAAGGCAGTATTTTGACATTGACGTCCTATGCCACCCGTACATCACCAGTGCTACGGGGTAAGTGGATTCTCGAGAATTTGTTGTCGTCCCCGCCGCCTCCACCACCGCCAGACGTGCCTGCACTTGATGAGACGACCGACGATGGGCAACCGCGTTCGATGCGAGAGGCGATGGAGCAACACCGGGCAAATCCGGCCTGTGCGAGCTGTCATGCCCAGATGGACCCCCTGGGTTTCGCCCTTGAGAATTTTGATGCTATTGGGCGCTGGCGTGAGCGGAGCGAATCGGATACCCCGATTGACGCAACAGGTCTATTGCCCGATGGGCGTCGTTTTGATGGTCCATCGGGACTGCGGGATGCACTGCTGACTACACCCGATCAGTTTGTTCACACTGTCACCGAAAAATTGTTGATCTATGCGTTGGGTCGTGGGGCTGAATACTTCGATGCTCCGGCTATCCGCCG
>Ga0310344_10000228_pt1 | contig 46309 bp, 40 predicted proteins | sample HC15DNA20200_MG_FD_203801 | JGI IMG/M metagenome (GOLD analysis project Ga0310344, IMG submission 203801) | Marine microbial communities from station ALOHA, North Pacific Subtropical Gyre - HC15-DNA-20-200_MG | ecosystem: Environmental > Aquatic > Marine > Oceanic | place: Pacific Ocean: North...
GTTCGCCACTTTCCACCACCCCGAAGGGTGGCTTCTCGTTCGACTTGCATGTGTTAAGCCTGCCGCCAGCGTTCGTCCTGAGCCAGGATCAAACTCTCAAGTTAAATTTGTATCCCTTAACCGTCCGAAGACGGTCGTAGAAAATTAACGTTTTCCCACGCAAACGCACGCTCGCTACGCCTCTACTGAGAATTTCTTCTCGACGAGAAGCGCATCGAACCATTTGCGTCGGCAGCAATAAATCAACGCCGCCCACGCATCTCTTTCGATTTACAATATCAAAGACCAAAATTCGCCGCCGACCCCAAGGGTCAACGACGAGCCCCGACTATTACGCTCACCCTTGTCTTAAGTCAAGAACCTCTGAGCGAAAAAACTGCGAAAAATTAAAATTTATTTTCCATTTTGTTAAATATTGGGTTCTAGCCAAATTTTTACTATCATTTCTAAAGACTTTTCCCCGATTATTGACAAATTAGGCAGGCAAAAGCATGGTTACGCTCCTTTCTAAACCTTTAAGTGGATTTATTGCTTAGCTATGAAAATTTATGGATACCTGAACCTTCCAACTCGAAACCTCTACCAAGAAGTATATTTTTACTACTGGTTTATCGTACCATGCGCCAAAGCTTAAAAAGGGTAGCTTTTACTAGATATAGAACCACAGTGGTATTTATTGCCACTCTCGCTGTATTAAACGTCTGTTTATTGGGTTCAGCCACTTTGAATGCCACAGAGCATACTAAAGATAATGGCGAATACGCGGTATACACTACATCTGTAAAAACGGGAGATACGCTTTTTGGCATAATTGAAAGAACCGGAGTGCCAAAGACTAGCACTTCCTATGCAATCAGAGCATTTACTAAAATTGGGAATCCCATAAAATTACAGGTGGGTCGAGAAATTTCAGTACTTATAAAAGAGTATATTACGAAGCCCCCAGAATTATTCGCGTTTTCTATTAAGATAAATAAGAACCGATACATTGAAGTATCTCGATCATCTGGCAAAGCCTTTGTAGCCCGCATTTCAAAGCAATTACAGTTATTGAAGACTTCGAACAATCAAATGCCAGCAGAAATCGTCTCTATCAAAGTTAAGCGTGGGCAGACGTTAGATGGTTTAATGAATAACTTTAATATTCAGCAGGAAGATATTTATCAGTCTGTAAAAGCTCTAAAAAAACTTTATAACCCCAAACGGCTGCGACAAGGACAATTAGTTACAATTTGGCCCAAACATGGGGCTAGCAAAAATAAGTCACCATTATTGGGGATTGCGGTTCATTTCAGCAAAAGTGTTGTTGAAGTTAGACGAGGTGCCAACAGTAAATTTTTTGCCGAACGTTTAACTGTAATGACTTTAGGGCAAAAAAAACAAGAAACAATAATAACTCAGAATAAGACCGCCAATGGCCAGACTAAACTAAAAAAAGTATCTGTCCGCAAAGGTGATACTCTTATGAAATTATTAACTACTCAGGGCGTTCTCAGAACAGAAGCTGACCAAGCCATCCAGTCTCTTCGAAAATATTTTAAACCAAGACATTTGCGCGCTGGAAACATTATTTTTATACAACTCCGACCCAGGGAGCATAGTCTTGCACTTGTAGGTTTTTCAATTCGTACATCAAAAAAGAAGTACATTACTGTAACCCAATTGAAAGAAGGAACCTTTACCGCAACCCATACTGTTTCCCACTTAGGTATAGAGACAAAAGTCGTAAATAAAAATGACATGCCAGCCAAAAAGGTGGGAAATTTCAAAGAAACACCTAAAAAATCGTCGAGTACTAAGAACAATATTATGGATTTGAACCTAAGAAAGGTGAACAAAAAACCATTATCAAACCAAAATGAAAATTCTACTTCGGTAAACCTGGCTGATATTCGTATTGAGCGTGGGGATACACTTATGGCAATTCTAAGAAGTGAAGGAATTGATCGATATGAAGCCGATTCTGCAATATCATCATTAAGAAGCATCTTTAACCCTAGGCGCCTACGAGAGAACCAACATCTAATTGTTGCTACCGTCACAGATAACTTAGGTGAGAAAACACTAGTAGGGTTTAACGTAAAAATCAGTGAAGGGAACCATATAGAAGTTCAAAGAAAAGGAAAAAGCAATTTCTCAGTGTTAAAAGTCTCCGAATCAGATTTTATTCGACGCACAACCTCTGTAGATTTATCTAATATCAAATTCAAAGACCATGTGAACGATACCGCTCCTCAATTACTATCTATTAGCAAGCAGGGACAGGTGATGGATGGAGCCGTATTTGCCGCAGCCTCACCCGAAGATATCAACTTTGATTTTACAAACAATACTTCTTCACAGGTTGAAATCGAGGAAACCCAGAAGGGGGTAATTAGTCACCTTGTAAAGATTGAAAAAGGAGACACCCTGTTTGTAGCTCTAAAAAAAGCTGGCAGCAAACCTAATGATGCCGAATCTGCCATAGCAGCGTTTAGAACGCTTCATAACCCGAGAAATCTTCAAATTGGACAAAAACTATCTGTTACATTGGTATCCCCACAGGATAAACTAAAAACAAAAAGTTTGACTCTTAAGAAATTTTTACTGACCGTAGCCCCAGATAAAGATATTCAAGTCAAAAGAGAATTAGATAAGAGTTTTGTGGCAACACAAATTTCTCGCGAGCTAATACGGAAACTTGAAACTTCCCGCGGCATCATACAAACAAGTTTGTATGATGCCGCCACTGATGCTGGACTCCCAATAAATATACTAATGGAAATGGTTCAGATTTTTAGTTTTGATGTTGATTTCCAAAGAGATATTCAAAAAGGTGATCAATTTGAAGTGCTTTACGAAAATCTAATGAATAAACAAGGGGAAACTGTCGCTCTCAGTCCTGTATTATTTGCCCAACTAAATTTAAGCGGACAACCAATACATCTATATCGGTACAAACCTAGAAAAGGATTGGTAGATTACTTTGATGAAAAAGGACAAAGCGCTAGAAAAGCATTAATGCGCACTCCAATAAGTGGCGCTAGACTATCGTCAGGTTATGGCATGCGGAAACATCCCATTTTAGGGTACAATAAAATGCATAGGGGACTAGATTTTGCAGCGCCATCAGGGACTCCCATTTTTGCTGCCGGCGATGGGAAGGTGGAAAAGGCTGGCCGCAACGGCGCCTACGGCAACTATATTCGCATACGCCATAACTCTACTTATAAAACAGCTTATGCGCACTTAAAAAAGTTTGCTCGTGGCGTAAGGGCGGGAAAACGCGTCAGGCAAGGGCAAACTATTGGTTACGTTGGATCCACAGGCAGGTCAACGGGGCCACATTTGCACTACGAAATTATAGCAAATGGCCGTCAAATTAATCCAAGAAAGTTGAAGCTTCCAACTGGGCAAAAACTGAAAGGTAAAGAGTTAGAATTATTTTTAGACCAAAAAAGAAAAATTTACATGCTAAAAGCAGAAGCTAGGCGTCCTAAATAACTCAATTTTAAAGTAGTAAAATTGCCTGCTTAACTCAGGCTGCACTAATGATTTTATCAGAAGAAACTGGGGAAAGTTTCAGGGTATCTTTTTCGCATGATACCTGAACAGTGTCTCCATTGATTACTTCTCCTTCAATGATCAACCTCGCCAATGGATCCAGCAAGTTATTTTGCATTACCCTATTCAGTGGCCTAGCCCCATAAATTGGACTGTAAGCGGTTTCAGTCAACCACCTTTTTGCAACCGGCAAAACGTCTAAATTGAGCCTATGACTGGCAATCCGCTTTTCCACTTGTGCCAACTGTAGGTCCAAAATGGCATCCATATTTTCTCTACTTAAACGCTTAAATATAATTATGTCATCTAAACGGTTTATAAACTCCGGTCGAAATGAGCCACGGACAATATCCATCACCTTCGTGCGACAGTTATCGCTAAGCCCATCGTTGTCCTCTAAAGCTATTAAGTCACCACCCAAATTGGAGGTCATAATAATCATAGTGTTACAAAAATCTACTGATCGTCCTTGGCCATCAGTTAATCGGCCATCATCTAGAATTTGTAATAAAATATTAAAAACATCGGGATGAGCTTTTTCCATCTCATCAAAAAGCACTACCTGATATGGCCTGCGTCGCACTGTTTCAGTTATCACACCACCTTCTTCATAACCAACATAACCTGGAGGTGCGCCCAAAAGGCGGGCTACGGAATGCTTTTCCATATACTCAGACATATCAACTCGAACTAAAGCATTCTGATCATCGAACATAAACTCTGCCAGTGCTTTAGCAAGCTCTGTCTTTCCTACACCTGTTGGGCCTAAAAACATAAACGAACCGATTGGACGATTACTATCTTGTAATCCTGCTCGTGCTCGACGGACAGCATTGCTAACCGCAATTAAAGCTTCATCCTGTCCAACTAACCTTTTCCTGAGAGATTTCTCCATACGCAACAATTTTTCGCGCTCACCGGCCAACATTTTTTCAACCGGAATTCCACTCCAACGGGCAACCACGCTAGCAATGTGGGCATCACCTACAGCCTCGTCTAGCAGCTTCGAAGCCTCTACGGTCTCAAGTTCCAAAAGTCTTCTCTCAAATTCTGGTATAACACTATAAGTCAACTCACCTGCTCTAGTTAAATCACCATTTCGTTGAGCTATATCGAGTTCATTGCGCGCCGTATCAAGCTGTTCTTTTATTTTTTGCCCCCCTGCTAGCCGATTTTTGTCAGATTGCCAGATAGCGGCAAGATCAGCGGACCGCCCTTCTAGAACTAACAACTCTTGCTCAAGTTTATGTAGTCTATCTGCAGACGCAGTATCTTCTTCCTTTTTTAGGGCTGCTCGCTCAATCTTTAACTGGATAATTCTCCTATCTAATTCATCTAATTCCTCTGGTTTACTGTCAATTTCCATTCGGAGACGACTCGCTGCTTCGTCCATCAAATCGATCGCTTTATCTGGTAGAAAACGATCAGTAATGTATCTATTTGAAAGTGTTGCTGCAGATACTAGAGCGCTATCCGATATTCGAACACCGTGATGAACTTCGTATTTTTCCTTTAATCCCCGCAAAATAGAAATTGAATCTTCAACATTAGGTTCAGCTATAAAAACTGGCTGAAAACGCCGTGCAAGAGCAGCGTCCTTTTCGACATGTTTTCTATATTCATCCAAAGTGGTGGCACCAACACAATGCAAATCACCTCTTGCTAATGCCGGTTTTAGAAGATTAGAAGCGTCCATAGCTCCTTCACTAGAACCTGCTCCTACTATAGTGTGCATTTCATCTATGAAGAGAATAATATCACCGTTTGAAACTGTAACCTCCGCCAGCACTCCCTTCAGACGTTCCTCAAATTCTCCTCTAAATTTGGCTCCCGCCACTAATGCTCCCAAATCAAGCATTAGGAGACGCTTGTTTCGCATAGATTCAGGAATGTCGCCATTAACAATTCGAAGTGCCAACCCCTCTGCTATTGCTGTCTTGCCTACGCCTGGCTCCCCGATCAGCACCGGGTTGTTCTTCGTTCTGCGCGACAACACCTGAATAGTACGCCTAATCTCTTCATCTCGACCAATCACTGGGTCGAGCTTTCCTTCACGAGCAGCAGCTGTCAAATCCCTAGCAAAACGACTAAGAGCATCAAGTGCGTCTTCCGCAGTTGCAGTTTGTGCAGTTCGCCCCTTTCGCATATCTAATATTACTGACTCTAACGTCTCACCTTTTACACCGGCTTCAGCTAGTGCATTAACTGACGATACCCCACAGAGAGCTTGCAAAATTCGTTCTACACTTACAAACCTATCACCTGATTTATTAGCAAGCTCAGTCGCATGTTTCAATAAAAGAGCAAGTTCAGATGAAACATATATTTGACCAGCACCTTTGCCTTCAACTTTTGGTAATTTAGTTAATTCTTTCTTTACAAAGCCAAGTGCAGCCTCTGGGTCACCTCCTGCCTGACGAACTAAATTGCTAGCTAGACCAGTTTCATCTTGCAATAATACTTGTAGTAGATGCCCCGGTGTAAATTGCTGATGTCCACTTTGCGCCGCCAACCCTTGAGCCGATTGTATGAACCCACGGGATCGCTCTGTAAATCTTTCAAGATCCATAATATACCGAATTAGCTATTGGTAAAAAAGTATCCAAAATTAATATGTATCAAATGATCAAAATTAAAGGCTAAGACTTATATATGGGGGTAAAAAGTGAACACACAAGTGCCATCCACTTAACTGTATACACATAAAGCGAGACATTAAATCGATTCTAAATTAGTTAAATTAAAAATATATCGATTACTAGTTGGGAGAACTTTCTGCTTCGGCCTGTTCAGGTACAGTTTCATCCTGCGTATTTTCTTCAGAAGATTTTGAGGACGAACTGACATCACCGGAATTAATTAACTCCCCTTCCCCCACACTTACTTTCCCATGTTCTTCAGAATTTTGTGGTTTCCGAGTTTGGTTCTGCTGTTGAACAGATCTTCCTTGATTTTGCCCACTATTACGTCCACTTCTAGGATCAATTCCACCGTTCGCAGCCAATACTCGATAATAGTGTTCAGCATGTTGAAAATAGTTTTCAGCTGCAACCCGATCTCCAAATGTTAACGCATCACGACCTAATGCCTGATATTTTTCGATTACCTGATAGGCTGTGCCACGGATCTTACCCTGAGGGCCATTGCTCTCAAAGCTAGAATTGCGACTACCACCCGATCGGCGCCCATTACCTCGATGACCACGAGGACGTTTCGATGATTGGCCTTGACTCATATTATGATCTCACCCATCGGGATCGAACAATCCGCTCGCCCGCACCGCAAAAAACACGCGGCAAATTATATTAAACATTGGGACAAAATAACGGCTTACTTAGCCGTGTATATTTGACTAACGCAGTTAATATTTATTCCCACGTTAGCCGTTACCAAATAGACCCTATTCAGGAATACCCAGTTTTCAACCATTTTTTTTCTCCTATTACAATACTTGATATAAATATCACATTTTTGCATCACAAATTATGTATTAAAATGCATAAATACCGCACCGTTCAATTCCCGCCAAATCGCGCCGTCGATCAATTTCCACCAATCCAGCGGTTGTAAGTAGTGTTTTTACCTTTTCCGCTAAACCAGCCCCGAGCTCAACAAATACTTGTCCGTTTGGGTTTAAAAGACGCACGAGATGAGGTGCGAGTTCTCTATACATGCGATCACCACTAATACCCCCAAATAATGCCTCAGAAGGTTCGTACTCAAGTATATCAGGTTCTAATTTTGATGCTTCGCTAAACGCTATATATGGAGGATTAACAACAATTACATCAAATAAGCAGTTCAATGGCTCCCCCCAAGACCCCGCTACAAAACATGTTCTTTCCGATACACCATGACGTTCAGCGTTACGACGTGCGACCATCAACGCGGCAAAACTTTGATCTAACCCCAATCCTTCCGCAACTTTTAATTCCTTTAAAAGAGAAACTAGCAAACAACCACTTCCAACCCCAAGATCAAGAATTTTTAGTCTTTGATAAAATCGTTCATTGATGAACTCAAGTGCCAACTCTACTAAAAGTTCGCTATCAGGCCTCGGTATGAGAGTATCTGGTGTGACTTCAAAATTAAGGCTCCAAAACTCGCGTTCACCAAGTATGTAAGCCAGAGGCTCGCCATTAGATCTACGAAGTACAAGATCCCAGAAAACTTTTTGTTCTTTATCAGTAAGCTGACGCTGACCTTCTAAAAATATTGTCTCCCGAGTAACCGATATCGCATGAGTTAGTAGAATGGTCGTTTCGTGCCGTGGTCTTTCGATACGGCTTTTTGAAAGAAAACTACTCCCTTTCGCGAGCGCTTTTTCTACACTTTGCATTAGGTTTGTACTATCCACTCAATTGAGCTAGACGTTGCATTTGATCCTGACTGAGCAATTCATCAACAAACTGATCTAAAGCTTCACCATTTAGAACTTTGTCAAGTTTATGGAGAGTTAGATTAATTCGATGGTCCGTAACCCTACTTTGCGGAAAGTTGTATGTTCTGATTCGTTCCGATCTATCCCCAGAACCCACCTGCCCACGTCGAGATTCAGCCCTTTCGGCATCAATTTGCATTCGCTCATGATCATAAAGCCTTGACCGTAAAACCTTCATTGCTTTGGATTTGTTCTTATGTTGAGATTTTTCATCTTGCTGAGTAACTACTATACCGGTGGGCCCATGTGTAATACGAACTGCACTATCAGTTGTGTTAACACTCTGACCTCCCGGGCCAGACGCTCTATACACATCAATTCGGAGATCTTTTTCATTGATAACTAAGTCTATTTCCTCTGCCTCAGGAAGGACTGCCACCGTCGCAGCAGAAGTATGGATTCTCCCTCCTGTTTCGGTTTCTGGCACCCTTTGGACCCTATGAACGCCAGATTCGTATTTCATACTTGCAAACACACCTTGACCACTGATCGCAATTACTGCCTCTTTTATTCCACCTAAACCTGTTTCCGACATTGAAATAATTTCAGCAGTCCATCGCTTTTGCTCTGCATACCGTTGATACATTCTCATTAAATCTGCTGCGAATAAAGCTGCTTCCTCTCCTCCTGTTCCAGCCCTAATTTCAATAATAGCGTTTTTGTTATCCGCCTCGTCTTTTGGTAAAAGTAGGATTTTTAGACGCTGTTCTAGACCTTCTATTTTAATCTTATTAGATTTTAATTCGTCTTCAGCAAGCATGCGAATATCGCTATCGCTCTCAGGGTCTTTAATAATTTCATTAATACTGGTTGTTTCACCCTTCACTTTCTGTAGTTCTTCAATTGCAAAAATCAAAGGCTTCAACTCCGCATACTCTTTTGAAAATCTCACAAGTTCTTCGCTTGATAGCTCACGCTTTCCGGACAAAAGGTCAGTAAGTTCCTCTTGTCGAGCAATGATACCTTCGAGCTGACCCTTTAAACTCACGTTATTGGTCTCCAAAACCTAAGCCTTCGAACAACTTAAATAGGATTCAAGATTGTCTTTGCTTATCTCCTCCTGCCTACCACTATCAAGGTCACGAATGGTCACATTTCCCATGGATAATTCCTCACTGCCAATAATGACAGCGTACCGAGCCTCTAACTGGTGAGCTTTTTTCAAACGTTTTGATAAATTTCCTCGAAATACATAATCAGTGTAAAAACCGCTTTTACGTAACCTGTTTGCCAGAATAAATGCTTGTGTTTCCATATCTGGCCCAACAGGAATAACGACTATGACATTTTTTTTATCTTTATGTTCATCTACTAACATAGATAGTCGCTCAATTCCAGCTGCCCAACCTACCCCTGCGGTTGCCGGCCCACCCATAGACTTTATTAATCCATCATACCTTCCGCCAGCTAACACAGCTCCCTGAGACCCCAACAAGTTTGTGGTGAATTCAAATGCCGTATGACAATAATAATCAAGGCCTCGGACTAAATTTGGGTTCAATTTATAATCTATACTCAAAGCATCTAATCCACTACAAACCTCATCAAAAAACTTTTTGGAAGAAAGATTAAGATAATTTTCTAATTTTGGAGCTTCAGCAATAATTTGGCGATCAGCCTCATCTTTAGAATCTAATATACGCAGAGGATTGCGAGCTAACCTTTTATTACTTTCCTCTGAAAGATGATGACAATGGCTTTGAAAATATTCAACTAAAGTCGCTTTATAATCAGCCCTGCTCTCAGTATCTCCTAGAGTATTTAACTCCAATGTTACCTTATTGGAAAGTCCAAGCGCACCTAACACATGATAACCAAGACCAATTATTTCCACATCTCCTAGTGGCTCTGCCACACCTAACAATTCCACTCCCGTTTGATGGAATTGCCTTAAACGTCCTTTCTGAGGCCTTTCATAACGAAACATCGGACCCGAATAGAACAATTTTAGAGGTAAGTTCTGGTTGTATCCTCCACTTATAACTGCTCGTGCAACACCCGCTGTGTTCTCAGGTCGCAAAGTAACCCAGTCTCCAGCTTTATCTTGAAATTTGTACATTTCTTTGGTGACAATGTCTGAACTATCCCCAAGAGTTCTCTGGAATACCTCTGAAAACTCAAAAATTGGCGTAGATATCTCTTGATAACCATATAGGCGAGAAATCAGACGAGAGGTATCGGCTACATGTCTATAAACCTTGCTCTCTTCTACCCATATATCTCTTGTTCCACGCACTGGTTGCAACATTGGCACTTAATACTCCATAAAGACATTTTACCACTTTTGAAAAAACAACTTTCTACCACAACGCTATATATGTCGGTGGGTTAGATTAGCCAACTTGAAAAAAGAATTTACTTTCTAATACTCTACACCATTAGTGCCTAGCAGTCGTTCAGGTTTCAATAATAGGTCGCGTCGAACAACACCAATTGGACCAATAGGTTCTATTAAAGTGCCATCGACTCGGATCTCTAGTGCACCGGCATTACCGGTAATCATCTTAAGACCGTCACTATTAGGAACTCGGTATATGTCACCGTTTCTCAATATCCTGGTAAATATTAACTCTTTGCCTGGCCCCAGAATTTCAATCCAGCTATCCTCTGTTGCGGTAATAATAATTCGAGCATTTACATTCTCTTCCCCATGAACTTTGGAGTCATCGCTATCAATATTGGTTCCCGTATTAGCCTGAGACTCCACTGTACCCTGAACATCATTTAAATCACTCGCTTGAGTATCCGACGAAATCAAACTCAAATTAGAATTGTTTGCATCCCCTGTATTACTAGACTCAACAGAAGTCTGAGACAACTCAACGTCTGGAACAGACGCAGTCTCTATATCGTTAGGCTTTAGGTTTGATTTCCCAATTACCTCGTTATCACCCTCAGAATTGTTTAAGTTACGGATTACTTCTTCGTTTTCCGTGTTAACAACCTTTTCATCTTCGGTCAAAGGGTCACTTACAATTTTAGAACTTTTAATTGGCGCTTCAGAATTACCTTCAACCTCATCACCTGATTGTGAAGCTATAGCAACCATCACTTCATCGTCATTTGAAAAACCAGCAACTTCGGTTAATGTTGTTGAGACATCAGAAACCAGCTCATTCGCTATCTGACCTTGTGTGGAGTAAAGGTACCACCCTCCATATGCAATCCCTGCCAATAATAAAACTATAAATATAAGTATTGGCCTAGGCCTGCTAATTTCCCTGTTTGGCACGTGAAAGGACAAATTAGGCTTTGTAATAGTGCCATCAGAACCCTGCTTGAGTCGCGTTACCATCGTGTCAGAGTCTAAACCTAAATAAGCACTATAACTTCTTAAAAAACCAACCGCATAAGTTAGCCCTGGCAACTCATCAAATTTGCCTGATTCCAGATACTCTAAATAAGTAAGTCTGATACGAAGAACTTCAGATACATCCTCGAGACTATGGCCTGCAACCGTACGAGCACGCTTTAGATCCTCGCCAAGGCTAGAATTCTGTTTCACAGCCCGATCGTGACCATCCAGCAATGGCAACGATTCTTCAACCATAGGCTCTAGAGAGTCATCGCTCCGCCGTTCATCCATACAGGAGCCTCTTCTCTAGAACTGACTTTATTTATAATAAAAATCAAAAAACTACCCCATCAACCCATTCATCAAGAGGCATAATTGCTGCAGGTTGTTTCGATCCCAACAATAATTTAGGTTTAACTATCCAAGTTTCGTTAACTTAAATATCTAACCTAGATATTAGTCCTTTTATGTGTCACGCTAAAAGAACTACCTCTAATTCGTTGCAATGGCTAAGATTTCTCAGAGTAGCATTCTGCAATAATTGGCGCAACGTGTATATTTTTAGATATTAGCCTGTATAAAATAGAACCTAGTGCTATTTAATCTTACTATAAATTAAGCTGTCTGATTTCAAGTGCATGGATCGCCTGAGTTATTAGTTCATCTACAATCTCAGCAACTGGCTGTTCCTTTTCGACCATCCCAACGCTTTGACCAGCCATTAACGAACCATATTCTATGTCTCCATCAATTACAGCTCGACGCAACGAACCAGCCCAAAACCGTTCAATAAATAGTTGTGCTTCTTTTTGACCCATTTTTCCTTCTCTATAACTAGCGATAGCATTCCGCTGAGCCTCATTAAACTCTAGAGTTGCCTTGTTAGATATGGCTCGAACTGGAATAACTGGAAATTCTGGGTCTAGCTGCACTGAAAGCTGAGCATCTCTAGCTTTAGCATTTATAAAAGCTTTCTTGAAATTTTCGTGCGCTATAGATTCCAGTGCGCAGACAAACCTTGTACCGATCTGGCAACCTGCTGCACCCATTAGCAAATATTGCGCTATGATATCTCCTCTGCCTATACCTCCGCCAACAAATACTGGAACATCTTTAAGATAAGGCAATATCTCTTGGCATAAAACACTAGTTGCCACGGGGCCAGTGTGGCCACCTGCCTCCATACCTTCAATTATAAAAGCGTCAACACCCCGACGCCTAAGCTTTTTTGCCACTGGCAAAGTGGGAGCAAATGCAACTACACGAGTGCCAGACTGTTTTAAAAGATCTATGGCCCATTGAGGAGGCATGCCCCCAGCAAGCACAACATGTTTAACACCTTCGTGAATACATACCTCCAGAAGCTCTTTAAGTTCGGGGTGCATAATAATTACATTAACCCCAAAAGGTTTTTCTGTAAGCGCAAACGTCCCGAGAACTTCTTCTCTTAATTCTTCCGGACTGAGCGACCCCGTGGCTATAACCCCGAATGCACCACTATTAGATGTGGCTGCCACGAGGCGTCTCTCAGAGACCCAAGACATTGCGCCTCCAAGAATTGCATAACGGACACCTAAAAACTCAGCACCTCTCGCTGAAAGCCTGTACAAGTCAGATCTAGCTATATCTAGATTAGATCTACTGTTCATTTAATTTATAAGCATTGTGTAGTGCACGGACGGCCATCTCAGTTTGTGATTCTGCAATTAATACACTGATTTTAATTTCAGAAGTAGATATAACCAGTATATTTATGTTCTCTTTAGCAAGAGCAGAAAACATGGTCTGTGCAACACCCGTATGACTTTGCATGCCAATTCCAATTACTGACACTTTAGCAACGTTAATATCACTCACCACCGTCTCAAACTCTAACGAACCCTTCATTTTCATCAATGCATTAAGTGCTCGCTCAGCATCAGAACGCGGCACTGTAAAGGTAATATCGGTTGCATTGCCTTGGTGAGAAACGTTCTGCACTATCATATCTATATTTATTCCAGCATCGGTTAATGGTGCTAGAATATCTGCTGCAACTCCTGGCTTATCAGGAACTCCGGCCACCGTGATCTTAGCGTCTTCTCGGCTATAAGCAATTCCTGTAACCATATTGTGTTTTTCGTCTTCTTCTAAAGTCATACCCCATACATCCGTAATTATTGTTCCTTCAACCAAAGTTCCCGGTAAATCAGCAAAACTAGAAAGTACTTGAATTGGAAGACGATGACGTAATGCCATTCTTACAGAACGTGGATCAAGCACTTTTGCTCCTAATGTAGCTAATTCTAACATTTCCTCACAGGTAATTTTATCAAGCTTTCGAGCATCTTTCACTATCCACGGGTCTGCAGTGAACACTCCTGTAACATCCGAATAAAGGTCACATCTATCAGCCTTGAGTGCTGAAGCAAGCGCTACAGCTAGCGTATCAGACCCACCACGCCCCACTGTAGTTACCCGGCCGTCCGGCGAAAGACCTTGAAAACCCGCTACTACAGGCACACCTCCTTCTGCCATAAACTCTTTAAGTTCTGAAATTTCTATATCCAAGATTCTTGCAGTGGAATGGCTTGAACTAGTGCGTACGGGCAACTGCCAACCCAACCATGATCTAGAGGTAATCCCTAAATGTTGTAAAGCGAGCGCCACTAAACCACTTGTAACTTGTTCACCGCTTGATACAACAACATCATATTCTGCCCTATCAGCGTTGTCTGTAATCTCCCTCGTCCACCCAACCAGCTGATCAGTTACACCTGCCATGGCGGAAACCACCACAGCAACTTTATTACCATTATCAATTTCAGTCTTCACTCTACGAGCGACTCTGCGAATCGGCCCCAAATGAGATACCGAAGTTCCACCAAATTTTTGTACAATCAAACCCATTATATTCACGCTTAAGCCCGTTACTAGGCATGTCCATTTAATATAAATTAACGAGGGATATTAATACATACTGTGTTAAAATCTTATGAGCAAGCTTATGGAGTTATCGTGTTAAAGAAAAATGGACGGCCAAAGTCTTATAATTGCCTAGATTCGGAGGAAATTTCGAAATTTGCACCTTTGGCTCAAAAATGGTGGGAACCTTCCGGCCCTTTCCAAGCTCTACATGCTATTAACGTACCTCGTGTTAAATACATTAGAGACAACCTTTACCGCTCTTTCAAAATTGACCCTCATAAAAATAAGCCTCTATCAGAAATTAGCATAATAGATGTCGGATGTGGGGGCGGTTTAACTGCCGAACCTTTGGCGAGACTTGGTGCAAAAGTTACAGCAATTGATGCAGAGAAAGACACCATTAAAGCTGCCAAATTTCATGCTTCTAAGTCAGAGCTATCTATTGACTATAGACATACGAAAGTAGAGCACCTCCTCTCTTCGAAGGAACAGTTCGACTGTGTAATAGCTTTAGAAATTATCGAGCATATTAACGATCTAAATCCCTTTCTTGAAAGCCTATGTAAGTTACTGCTCCCAGATGGAGTTATTTTTATTTCCACTTTAAATAGAACGTTATCTTCATATCTTTTAGGTATAGTTTTTGCTGAACGAATTCTGCGTTGGGTTCCGAACGGTATGCATGATTGGTCAAGATTTGTTCGACCATCGGAACTGATATATCCTCTTCGGTACCATGAAGTACATGTCAAAGATGTTAGTGGATTAAGCTACAATCCATTAAGTGGGGATTGGTTTCTAAGTAAAAAACTTAAAGTAAATTATATTACATTCGGTGTAAGAAAATCCACTATCTAATGATACCGCGAAAAAGTGAAGGCAGCTGCTAGGCTCAAGTTTATTAGGCGTATACAGCAACTTCAGAAACCAAAATTTCAGGAATCATGTCTTGGCAACCAAGGCATCTGTGTTACATCAATCCCCTCTTCTCTCAACTCGTCAGTTTCTTCCTTTGTTGCATCACCATAGATATTATGATTTTCCACCTCGCCGTGATGAATCTTTCGAGCTTCTTCCGGAAACTTTTCGCCTACATAATCGAAATTTTTCTCTATTACATCACGCATTTTGCGAAGTGTTTTTATTGCCTCACCTACTTGTTCCGGGGTTGGCCCCTCTGAATTTAACTTGCCAGCGCTAGTTTTTACAGGGCTATCACTTCTTCTTCTTCCTCTTCCTCTTCCGGTACCAGCAGAAATATTCGGAGCCATTGGGGCTTTTTCCACAGAGGTATCACCACAAACCGGGCATTGCACCTCCTTATTCACTGCCTGATTCTCAAAAGCTTCCGAGTCTGAAAACCATGCCTCAAATATATGATCCTGAGAACATTTGATATCGAAGACAATCATCGTAATTCTCTCAGCGCTATCCTATTATTATACATAACAATATCAATATTAAGTAATTTACACGGACTAATTCAAGCGGTCGACAATATTTAGCATGATAAATTAGATGATACACTGTGGCAAACAAGCTTACAAATCGCCCCCTTCAAAATGGGTGGTTCGTTTCGCTGATAAAATTGAACCTAATGGTACTGTACTAGATCTCGCTTGTGGCAGTGGACGACATACCGATTTCTTTTTACAGCGTGGACATCACGTTACCGCCACTGACATAAACACTTCCAAAGTCGAGGGCAATTATGACACAAATAAACTTATAATTATCCAATCAGACCTTGAAAAATTACCATGGCCATTCTCTCAAAATGCTTTTTCAGCGATTGTTGTAATAAATTACCTTTATCGTCCACTTTTCCCTAAAATTGTATCATCTCTAAAACCTAACGGTTTACTCATTTATGAAACATTTGCAAAAGGAAACGAAAAATTCGGGCGCCCGAAAAACCCAGAATACCTTTTGAAGCCAGGTGAGCTTTTATCAGGTAGTTTTTCTAACTTGAAAATTCTTGCGTTTGAAGATTTAGTAGTTACAGAGCCGAAATTAGCTGCGGTACAGCGTGTTTGTGCCAAAAACATTCCATAATTACTAGATGCTGCATTATTTAGTTCTTAATCTTCATTACTAATTTTAACACAAAATTCCATATCATGCTGCAATGCTGGAATTGCAGAACGAGCTTTTTCTACCTGTGTTAGATCAATTTGAGCGGTTACGAAACATACACCTTCGCCGCCATCCGCAAGCACATCTCCCCACGGATCAACCACCAAAGAATGACCGTAAGTTGTTCGACCTCCCGAATGTTCTCCCCACATACACGGTGATATAATAAAAGAAGCGCATTCAATGGCTCGGGCACGATTAAGAATATGCCAAGCTTTCTCGCCTGTTGCCCGAGTAAATGCGGCGGGAACAACTATAATTTTTGCACCTCGTTGAGCCAAAGTGCGGAATAGTTGCGGAAAGCGTAAATCGTAACAAACACTCATTCCCAATTTCCCCCATGGGGTCTCCGCCAAGATTGCACTGTTTCCCGGGCAAAATGTTTCAGACTCTCTGTATATCTCACCATTTGGCAGATCCACATCAAACATATGTATCTTATTGTATTCAGCTACTACGACCCCACCACTATTTAATAAAACAGAGCAATTTGACACCCTACCGTCGTTAGCCAACGTACTAACTGATCCTGCCAGGATCCAAATACCACTTTCCTTAGCGATTTGCGCAAAGGCTTGAATCGCGGGGTGCTCAAGCACTTGACTTGCAGAGTTTTTAACAATTTCTGGCCGATGATCCATAAGAGCAACATTTTCAGGTAAAGCAATAAATTCTGCTCCCGATTTTTGCGCTGCGCGAATTAAATCGCAAACGACCTTCAAATTTTCCCGCATGTTCTGACCGCTATTCGGTTGGATACATGCCACTTTTAAATTGACAATACCCATATCGTTTAACTCATTCTATCCCGAAAAGATTACTAAGTCCGCCAGATCTCTCTAGTTCAACCAACTCATCAGAACCTCCTATGGGATTTCCATCTATGAATATTTGTGGAACAGTAAAACCTCCCGAAAGTGATTCCATTTCACGTCTTTTATCTGGTTTTCCCATAACACCGATCTCTTTAAACGGTATATTTTTCTTTTCAAGCAATAGTTTTGCACGAAGACAGTAAGGACAAAACGGTGTGGAATAAATAACAACTTCAGGCACGCTAGCTCCGTATTTTACATTTTTGACCAATAACCAAAAATTGGTTACGCAGAAAGAATGGTTTAAAATAATATGTAATCTGTTTTTGCAGCAATGAATATTTTAGCTACTGCATTGTTTGATGCTAACATTTTTCATCTAATCCCTAAACATAAAAACTGAATTGCTGCTATATTATGTAAAAGCGACATCTTGCCGTCCAAGTTGCCTCGTGTAATATTAATAACTATGGTGGAAGGTTCGTCACCCAGCTTAAATAATTCCGTAGCTCCGTTTGATCGTATTCAACTGCGAAATAGAAGGAACCGCGTAGCCAATAATTTTTCAAGTCACGCTTTTCTTTTAGATGAGGTCGGCATTCAGCTAGCGGAGCGACTTAAAGACGTGAAGCGAAATTTTAGAACGGCCGTCGATCTAGGCTGCCATGACGGTCGCCTAACCGCTCTTTTCTCTGGAAATAATGGAATTGAGCATTTTCTGCAGTGCGATCTCTCCGAATCAATGCTAGCGAAGGCGTCAGGGCCGTATAAACTGATTGTGGATGAGGAATGGTTGCCATTTGCACCAGAAAGCATTGATCTAGTAATAAGTGCGCTTAATCTTCATTGGGTTAATGATTTGCCAGGAACTCTCATTCAAATTCAAAGAGCCCTACGTCCTGACGGTCTTTTAAGCGCTGCTATTTTTGGAGGTAATAGTCTAACTGAATTAAGACAAGCACTCATCAAAGCTGAGAGCGAAATAGAAGGGGGCATAAGCCCTAGAATTGCACCTTTCATAGAGATTCAAGACTTAGGCGCACTCCTCCTGCGCGCAGGTTTTAATCTTCCAGTTATAGATACTGACACTATTACTGTAACCTACCCAGATGCTTTAAAACTTATGAAAGAAATCAAGGGAATGGGCGAAAGTAATATCCTTAAACAAAGACAGAGAAATTTAAAAAGTCGAGCTTTATTGGCTGCTACAGCCAAGTACTATCAAAAAATGTTTGAAGATTCAAACGGTCGTATACCCGCTACCTTTGAAATATTATATTTTGCCGGATGGAAGCCACACGAGAGCCAACAAAAACCCCTAAAACCTGGCACTGCACAAATAAGTTTAACTGAGGTATTAGACCCCACAAATTGAAACATATACAAATTATATTACTTGCATAGACATCCACAAATAAAACGCAATCAACCCTTTGCACGCAGTCTTATAGCTATAATAAGTCTCTTATGGCTGCAACCAAGGGAATGTCGGCTGGAGGCATTGGGAACTCTTTTAATTTAAGCCCATTTATCCATTTTAATTCCTGACCCTCAACGCCGCGAGGAGTACCGTTCCAGACCCGACAAACATATAACAGCAAAACTAAATGAAAATCTGCATAATCATGCGAAGAGAAACTAACTGGAGCTAAACAGCTTTCATCTACACTGATATCTAATTCTTCTTTTAGCTCACGTATTACAGCTTCTTTGGGAATCTCACCCTTTTCAATTTTACCTCCGGGAAATTCCCAAAGATCTTCTAGATGTTTCCCCTTCGGTCGTTTAGTCAGCAAAACCCTACCATCTAAATCTACTAAGGCAACAGCGCCAACTAAGCGTAAATTTAACATCTTCCTTCCTTAAGATCTGTAGTCAGTATTGATTTCAACATATCTATGCGTTAGATCGCAGCCCCACACTTTGGCCTCTGCATCTCCAACAGATAAATTGATCTCAATTTCAATGTCTTTATTTTTCATGAGCCTAGCAATTGCCTCTTCATTATAACCCCGAGCCCGTTTCCCATTGCGAGCAACAATATAGCCACACATTCTTATGGTTATATGATTCTGATTTATTTTTTCTCCTGACCGACCAACGGCCATAACCAATCTTCCCCAGTTTGGGTCCTCTCCAGCAATAGCAGTTTTTACGAGCGGTGAATTCAAAACCACTAAGCCAACACGCCTAGCAGACCCCTCAGACCTAGCTCCAGTTATTTTGATAGTAATAAATTTAGTTGCACCTTCGCCGTCACGCACGATTTGGTGGGACAGATCTAACATTACTTCTCCTAAGGCAGCGTGAAAATCACGCAATCGAATGTCTCGTGCACTGTTTACGTTGCTATACCCTCGAGTTTGACCAGTTGCAAAAAGCAAACAAGTATCACTTGTGGAAGTGTCGCCATCCACTGTTATTGAATTGAACGAATATTTGGTCTCAGCTTTCAATAACGAATTTAGAACCTGAACTGGTAAACGCGCGTCGGTAAATAAAAAAGCCAGCATTGTCGCCATATTAGGAGCAATCATACCCGATCCCTTAGCTATACCCGCTATATTAACGGGATATCCATCAATATGCGTCTTACGCCATGCCCCTTTAGGAAATGTATCTGTTGTCATTATAGATTTCGCAGCATTTAACCATGATTCTGTTTTCAAGGTTTTACTGACAGAGGGTAAAACACTTAAAATTCGTTTGTAATCCAATTGTTCGCCAATAACACCCGTAGACGCAACAAATATTTCGTCATCGGATACATCCAAACATTTTGCCACCTCTTTAGCAGTTCGTGCCACTGCAAACTCACCCATTCTCCCAGTAAAAACGTTAGCATTTCCTGAATTTACAACCAAGCCCCTAGCACGACCTCGTTTTAGAAGCCGCCGGCACCATTTCACGGGTTCACCTGGCGTATTTGACGCGGTCAATACACCAGCAACCCTAGTTCCAGTTGAAAAACTTGCTAAAAGCAGATCATCCCGATCAATATAACTTTCTCCAGTGGCAGCTGTACCCATTCGTACACCTGCAATTTCAGGCATTTCGGGAAATGCGTCTGGTGCTAAGGGGGAAATTTTTGACATATTCTTACCCATCAAAAAAATTTTTAGTGTGTATTAATTCAGGGTTCAATAAAAGCTTCATTAAAGTACTCGATTTTTGCCGAACTTCGAACCCTATTTGCTTCCTGACGTATCAAATCATCTGCAACTTGGGCTTTCAAAGTTTCTTCAATATTTATATAACTAGGTGGTTCTTGTGTACGTTTTTCAAGTATTTTAATAATATGCCACCCAAATTGGCTTTTAACCGGTTCAGAAATTTCTCCAATTTCCATCTTAAACACCACCGCTCCGAACTCTGGCACTACCTGATCTATTGTTATAAATCCTATATCCCCACCCTGTGAAGCGGACGGCCCCTTAGAATATGTCTTTGCAGCTTGGGAAAAGTCTAACCCCCCAGCTAATTCGACCAATATTGCTTCAGCAGTTTCTTCGTTTGAAACTAAAATGTGGCTAGTTTTTATTTCTTCGTTGCCAACAAAATTCTTAATAAATAAATTATATCTTTTAAGTAATTTTTCATCTGTCAGGTTCTCATTAATTATGTGTCGTACAAAATAATCGTAAATGAGCCTCATCTCATAAAAATCTCTGCGTCTAATAATTTCAGCTGACTCAACCAAACCGCTGTTTATTGCATAAGAAGATAGCAGTTTGATATCTATTAACTCCTCTGTGATAAGCGGGATCAATTCAGTATTTGGTAAACTCTGAAATTGCTTAGGCAGAAATTCTACAGCCAATTCTACCTCACCCAAAGTTATGACATCACCATTTACCGTGGCTATAATTTTATCGCTATCAGTCGCGAATGTTGGGCCAGCTTGGGACAGCAATAAAAGCATCACTATAAGTATTGACGTTAAAAATAATATTTTCGGTTTCAATTGAAACAGAGAATTAAACATAATTATAACCTTTGATATGAGGGCAACTAAGCCATACTAATTCTTTAACCATATCATCAGATTTCGAACAAGCATGCCTACACAAAGTGATGGAATTTGAGACAAGCCGTTGACACGATCGATTCGTGAGCTTATCTCTCCATCAGTATAAATCATGATAAAATGATAATCGGTGATAACTTCGAGGTAATCCCATGATCAGGGGTTTAACACGTCGAATATTTGGTACCGCTAATGAGCGTGTATTAAATGCCTATTCCAGTCAGGTTCAGGCAATAAATAAGCTCGAGGCTGATTTTGCATCTTTACCAGATCAAAAGCTAAAATCATTTACCCAAGAACTGCGTCAAAGAGCTGTAAATGGTGAAACATTAGCTGCCTTACTACCAGAGGCTTTTGCGAATGTGCGCGAAGCGGCCAAACGTACACTTGGACAAAGACATTATGACGTTCAGTTAATTGGTGGAATGGTTCTTAACGAAGGTCATATTGCAGAAATGGCAACAGGCGAAGGCAAAACTCTAGTCTCTACTCTGCCTGTATATCTAAATGCATTAATTGGTAAAGGCGTACACGTTATTACCGTAAATGATTATTTAGCAAAAAGAGATGCCGCTTGGATGGGAGAGATTTATGAATTTCTTGGTATGACTGTAGGTTGTATTGTCCCTGGGGTCGCTGATGAGGAACGCCGAGCACAATATGAATGCGATATCACATACGGAACTAATAATGAATTTGGATTCGATTATCTACGCGATAATATGAAATTCACTCTAGAAAGCATGGTTCAGCGCGAGTTCAGCTTTGCCATTATCGATGAGGTTGATAGCATCCTTATCGATGAGTCTCGCACACCATTAATCATTTCTGGCCCAGCTGAAGATCATTCAGATATGTATGAAGCTACTGACGGTATAATCCCAAACCTTGATCCGGAAGATTATGAGATAGATGAAAAAGTTCGAACGGCGACCCTTTCAGATGTAGGCGCAGAAAAAGTAGAAAACCTGCTAGAACAATCTGACCTTTTAAAGAGCCCAAATCTTTTTGATATAGAAAATGTTTCTCTAGTACATCACATGAATCAAGCACTTCGAGCCCATCAGATGTTTGAAAAAGATAAAGACTACATAGTTAAAGATGGGCAAGTAGTCATTATTGATGAATTTACGGGTCGAATGATGCCAGGCCGCAGGTTTTCTGACGGATTGCACCAAGCGCTAGAAGCAAAAGAGAAAGTACCAATCCAAAATGAGAACCAGACTTTAGCCTCTATCACATTTCAGAACTATTTTCGCATGTACCCTAAATTGTCAGGCATGACAGGAACAGCAGCAACAGAATCTGCTGAATTTGCCGATATATACAAGCTGGACGTCACACAGATTCCCACGAACAAACCGTGTATCAGAGAAGACCATGATGACGAAGTATACCGTACAGCTGGAGAAAAATGGGACGCTATAATTGCTAGAATTCAAAAATGTAGAACTGAAGGCCAACCCGTACTAGTAGGAACTACAAGCATCGAAAAATCGGAGTTGCTTTCCAAACTGCTCAATGAAAAAGGCATTGAACATAATGTCCTGAATGCCCGTTACCACGAACAAGAGGCTCAGATTATTGCACAAGCTGGGGGATTAGGAGCTGTTACTATAGCAACCAACATGGCGGGCAGAGGAACTGATATTCAACTCGGTGGGAACGCAGAATTTCGAATTCTTAAGGAACTTGGAGAAATTGAGAATCAGACCAAGTTAGAATTGGAAAACTCTCAAATTCGTAAAGATGTACAAGAGGAAAGAAAACAAGTTCTTTCAGCAGGTGGACTATTAATTATTGGCAGTGAGCGACATGAAGCAAGGCGAATCGACAACCAATTAAGGGGTCGTGCCGGTCGACAAGGAGATCCCGGGGCTTCGGTTTTCTTTCTCTCTCTAGAAGATGATTTAATGAGAATATTTGGATCTGAACGAATGGATTCCATGCTTGCCAAGCTAGGCCTAAAGGAAGGAGAAGCGATTATTCATCCATGGATAAATAAGGCTTTAGAGAAGGCACAGAAAAAAGTTGAGGATCGTAATTATGAGATACGAAAAAGCCTCCTTAAATTTGATGACGTAATGAATGATCAGAGAAAAGTTGTTTACGAACAGAGAAAAGACTTAATGCGCGCCGAATCTGTATCTGAAACTGTTACCGATATGCGCCATGAAGTAATTGAAGATATTGTAGCCAATAATGTTCCTGAAAAAGCCTACTCAGAAGAGTGGGATGTAGACGCATTAAAGGAAGATTGCCAACGTCTACTTAACTTAGATCTAAATATCAATGACTGGGCGCAAGAAGAGGGTATCGCGGACGAGGAATTCTTAGATAGAATATCCCAATCATCTGATAAACAAATGGCTTCAAAAGTCGCTAATTATGGGTCTGACTTATGGGCTATGGCGGAAAAAAGCCTTCTGCTCCAAATTTTAGATTCAACATGGAAAGATCATTTGCTTAGTTTAGATCATTTGCGTCAAGGAATTGGCCTCAGGGCATATGCTCAGCGAGATCCATTAAATGAATATAAACAGGAGGCATTTGGTATGTTTGAATCGATGCTCTCTGGCCTTCGGGAGCAAGTTACCCAGTTATTAACTCATATAGAACTAAGGGTGAATGATCAGTCCGCGCAATTGGTTAATTCCAGAGAGCAAGAAACCCACGAAACACGAGAGGATCCAGCATTTAGCGGTTTGAAACCTTCAGCAATAGAAGAAACTGCCATAACAACACCGCAAAACAACAAAACTGGCCCAAGTATTAAGGATGATGATAACATACCATCCGGGACTCTGAAACATGCAGACTTTAATCAAAATGATCCTTCCACCTGGCATCGTATCGGTAGAAATGCCCCATGCCCATGTGGTTCAGGAAAGAAATACAAGCAATGTCATGGTAAATTAAATTGAAAAACGAAAACAATGTCTGAGCCCATCATTCTAAGCCAATGACCTTTAATACCTCGATTAGATTTCTGAAATGTAAACTAATCCAAACCGAGGCTGCCCATATCCAAAAATTTTTGTCTGCGAGCCGCCTTAAGTTCTTCTCCACTGACGGACGATAAGTCGATCAAAGCATTATGAAGTGCATCGCCAACAGAAGAGATAGCCGATTCGGGTTTTCTATGTGCCCCTCCGAGCGGTTCATCAATGATACCATCGACAATGCCCATTTTATGTAAATCCTGAGCGGTCATCTTCAAAGATTCTGCCGCTTCCTGAATATGATCAGAGTTTCGCCATAAAATGGCTGCACAACCTTCCGGTGTAATTACAGAATAAGTGGCGTGTTCTAACATCAAAATTCTGTTAGCTACCGCCAACGCTATTGCACCTCCCGAACCTCCCTCACCGATGATAAAGCTAATAATTGGTGACTTTAAATTCAGACAAGTCTCAATACTCCTTGCGATAGCCTCAGACTGACCTCTCTCCTCAGCACCAATTCCCGGGTATGCCCCCGGGGTATCCACCAGCGTAACAACAGGAAGAGAAAAATGCTCTGCTAATTGCATTAGCCGGACAGATTTACGATATCCCTCCGGATTCGCCATACCGAAATTGTGGCGCAATCTTCCTTCTGTATCTGCTCCCTTTTCGTGACCAATAACCATTATAGAAGAACCGCGAAACCGTCCCAAACCACCAATTATAGCGCAGTCTTCTGAAAAATAACGATCTCCTGCCAAAGGAGTAAAATCTTCAATAAGACCTGAGATATAATCAGAGAAATGTGGCCTTAATTGGTGCCGTGCAACCAGGGCCTTTTGCCATGGAGACAGTCTGCTATATGTTTGGCGTAAAATACGATCCACTCTTCCCTGAAGCTTTGAAACCTCTTCAGTCATATTTACGCTGTTTTCATCGCTCAAGTGACGCAGCTCTTGGATCTTTCCCTCGATTTCTGCGATTGGTTTTTCAAAATCCAAATAACTATTCATGTTTCAGCCATGATACTAAAATTGTTAATAAAATCTTCCCACAGGTTACGCTAATTCAAACACTCGCGCTACTTAGAACGCCATTGGTTCAACTCTTTGCTAAAGGGTGATGCTTGGTTACAGCACTTTTAAGTCTTTCATCCAGTAAATGAGTATACACTTGTGTCTGTGAAATAGTAGAGTGACCCAGCATTTTCTTAACCGACAACAAGTCTGCACCGTTTGCCAATAGATGACTCGCAAAAGCATGGCGAAATACATGTGGCGAGATATTATCTGGCGATAATCCAGCATCTTTAGCCAATAATTTTAATATTTGTGCGACTCGGTGGCGAGTTAGATGACTTTTGCCTGATGGGAAAAGATAAACTGACTTTGCACCCTTAATATAAATATCACGGACCACTAAATATTCCTTTAAAGCGATTTTTGCGGTATCTCCTATTGGAACTATACGCTCGTTTCCACCTTTCTGAGGAACCAAAATACACTCTTGCTCGTCTATAATATGCTTTACCAATACTCCAACCAGTTCAGACACACGCAATCCAGTTGCATACAAAAGTTCTACCAGTGCAACAAGACGAATTGAATCAGAGTGTTGTCGTACAGTTTGATTTCCAATTTTAGTTTTATTGCGCGCAGTAATTCTTAATCTAATAACATCGTCTTCACTCAGTATTTTAGGAACTGCAGCTCCGATTTTCGGCCTGTCAATTGTTTTACATGGATCATCCGAGCGCTTTCCTTCGACTAGTAAAAAACCATAAAATTGCCCGAGACCGGATAGGCACCTAGTTGATGATTTAGGAGATATATTCGTATCTAAGAGGTGTGCCAAATATAAGCGAATGTCTGTACTATCCGCTTCTAATAAACTGCTGCTCCTCTCATACTGCCATTTTTGGAATTTCGATATATCAGCACCATACGCGCAACATGTGTTTGGAGATAGAAGGCGTTCAGAAGCTAGCCAATTAAGAAATAGCCGAACCTCTTCTGTATCTCGAGACAATACAAGCGGATTTACAACTACATCGTTGGCCACTACAAACCCGCAGCTAAAGCCATTTCTATTGCAATAGCCCTCGCATCATCTGTCAACCCCACCTTATGAAGGGCAGAAATAATCTCTCCCAAAGTGTTAAAGCTTTCGTGTTCTGACTTAACCGTTCCAAAAGCAAGTGCCGATAATAATACAGTCTCTCCAACTCTACCACCATCAGTTGCAGCACGAAGCGCATGATAAAGGGCAGGGGATATTATAGAACTTGGTTTACTTAATGGCCCAGACAGTAACTTGTCCCAATGTTTATCAGGAATTTTATAACCTAACGACGAGAGTAATGTAAAAAGTAAGTTAGCATTACGGTAATGACCCGGACTAATTGAATCTCCATTTTCCTTTGTACTCCACCAAAGATCTAACATTTCGGAATTAATCGTTTCCCGATCCTCCGTTAAAGCTATTAAAGGCCAAAGGCTTAACGCTGCATCAAATGCATCACGATTATTGTCTCGCTGACTCAAAGCTAGTTCATACCACTTACGAGCCTGTTCCCAATGCTGAGCCTCAGTAAAAAATGCACGACCGGCATCATTTGCAAACCAAGCAAATTCGGGAGAAGCAAATATTGTCTTTATCGCTGGCAATAAAACTCTTGCCATAGTCGGAAAAGAGCCTGTTTCCTGGGCACCACGCAATGCCGTAGCCAATATTTCTGCTCGAGCGATTGGAAGACTTTCTGCTAGCGTAGCCTGATATAACAAGGCTCTACCAAGTGACGACTTTTCTTTCAAACTTTGGCTAACTGGTTCCGCAATTTGGTCTGAGTCAAATGTTACCTTTTCATACAAAGCTCCAACACTTGCTGCTGGCAACGCTCCAATTGCCTCAGCTTTCTCAGCCGCCTTTAAACGTAAGGCCATATCGCTGCCTTCAGAGCCAGCGATAAGACGAAGAAGAGCTGGGTTGTTCGTATTAATAGCGTCTAACGGAATTTCCATTCCTAAATTTCTGAACATCGCTACCAATAACAATGACGGTGAGGGTAATGAGGTTATGGTAGAGTTACGAATTCCACTTATTCCATGAATCAAAGCAGTGAAAGTCTCAGTTGCGTCGCCACTCTCGCGTAACAAATCCAACCCAAGGCTAGCCGCTTCAATTTCATTGTTTTTACTTTGACAAAATATTAAAGCACGCTGCCAATAAATAACATCTGACGAACCTATTTGTTCTCTGACCCGGTCACATGCACTATCAAAATCAAGATTAAGAAAATATTGTTCACTATCATAGAGAGCAATTGTATCATCAAAATCAGTTTCTTTCGCTATTCTAAGCAGTGCACTCGCAACTCCAAATTCGCCCATTTGAGCCAAAAGTTTTGCCCGTAAAAGTAAAACCTCTCCCTCTTTTGCATTATCACTAAGAGCAATCCTCCCTGGTGAAAGTAGCAACTTTAGGGATATAGCTCTTATCGCCCTAGAATCTGTTTCTATTGGCATTCTGGGCATTACCTGTATTATAAATTTACGTCGAGTGTTGTCCCACAGTTCCTCGGAAAACCCCCCCACGTTCTGGTCTAAAAGACCTAAGTCGTCATAAGTAAGGGATAACTTCTTTTCTTCTTTGAGAATTGGGTCAGTAATTATAATTGTCTCTTTCTTATTTATAATATTATCACTGACACTATCTGAACTAGGGTCATCTAATCCCGAAGGGATGATCGGATCCTCAGCAATCTCTTCATCCATTGGAACCAAACGAACGGGCTCTGTACCATCCAAAATTTCTGCACTCAAAGATACGGGAACACCAATAACTAGAAAGGTGGCAACCAATAACCAAGCAAAGCGGTACAAGACGCCTTGCAGCCAACTATTTTTTTTGAAATTGTGCATCCGGCAGAACCTTTTCAATTGGCCCGGGAGGCGGTGGGATATCCCAGGTGAGCAGAAATGCTATACCTCCGCCGATCCCGAGAACCAATAAAATTACAAATATTTTCGTCCAAAACCCCATGTAGGTATTTTAATTACCCCGCCTAAAAATCTAAAGCAAAATACTTCAATTTGCGCAAAAATGAATTTATGACTACTTTACAATACAATTCAATCCATTATGCCCAACAACTTACATTTTTTTATACGGCGCACCCCATACGCCTCCACAATTACAGTAAAATGTGTCATAAAAGTGTCAGAAATTATTACATAAACTAGGATCTTAACAAAAATGAATGCTACTATAGGTGGTCACGCATTAAAGAGATCAATTGTTTTGGTGGGTCTCATGGGATCCGGGAAAAGTTCGATCGGAAAACGTTTAGCGCAACACCTCACCATGAAATTCGCAGATTCAGATGCTAAAATTGAAAAGACTGCTGGTCTTTCAATTAGAAAAATCTTTGAAATACACGGCGAATTGCATTTTAGAACCTTGGAGAGAGAGATTATTGCTAATATTCTGAATCAAGAACACCCGATAGTATTAGCTACTGGTGGCGGCGCTTACATGGATATTGAAACACGAAAAAATATTAGAAATCGTTGCATATCCATATGGCTTAAGGCCGAATTAGAAGTACTGTTAAAGCGTGTTTCAAAACGAAGCAACAGACCATTATTAAATACAGAAAATAAGCAAGAAACCTTACGTAATCTTATAGAAACGCGCTATCCAATATACGAAGAAGCTGACATTACTGTTCACAGCGCTGATGTACCGAAGGAAGAAACGGTCGCTCAGGCTTTAAATGCCCTGGAACAATTTTTAAAACTAAACATTAACTACCATGAAGCAGATAAGTAACTAGTAATTGGGGCATATTTGGTGAGTATCAAAGATAACAACTCAAACATTTCGTCAGCTTCTTTTGAGAAAGTTCGAGTGGAACTTCAGGATAGAAGCTACAATATTCTGATAGGTAGTGGTCTACTATCTTGTGCGGGGAGTCTCATATCCTCAAGTTATGACAGCAACCAAGCGATTCTTCTCTCTGATGAGAATGTCGCTCCCAGATACATGGACACCATAGAAAGCTCTCTTAGGGAACACAAATTCGAAACAAAAAAATTAATTATACCTTCAGGAGAGCGTGGTAAAAGCTTTTCCAATCTAGAACAATTAATTGAACAAATTCTTAATAATGGGGTAGAACGGAATACAACTCTGATTTCTCTGGGTGGTGGTGTTATCGGCGACTTAGGAGGTTTTGCCGCGAGCATAATATTACGTGGTATACCCTTCATTCAAATACCAACCACATTATTGTCACAAATTGACAGTTCTGTCGGTGGCAAAACCGCAATCAATAGTCGATACGGTAAGAATCTCGTGGGAAGCTTTTACCAACCGGGTCTTGTACTAACAGATTTGGATACGCTGCAATCTTTACCTTCACGAGAATTATCAGCTGGTTATGCTGAAATGGTTAAATACGGTGTAATAGATGGTAAAGATTTTTTTACATGGTTAGAAGTTAACGGAGAACAAGTATTATCTGGCAATTCTATATCCCAGCGCCAAGCTATAGCAACTTGCTGCCGTATAAAAGCTAAGATTGTTAGTGGAGATGAAAAGGAAAATGGTAACCGTGTACTTTTAAATTTCGGTCACACTTTTGCGCATGCATTTGAAGCAGAAAGCGGATACAATGATAGTTTATTGCATGGAGAAGGTGTTAGTATAGGAATCATACTAGCGTTTGCATTATCGGTTCGACTAGGTATTTGCGATATCAAGGATTATCAAAGGGTATTTGACCATCTAAAACGACAAGGTCAGCCGACGAACGCCTCGAAACTGAAACCAAATGCACGGAAGGTGGATGTACTTTTAAAGCGTATGACTCATGATAAAAAGAATAAGAATGGAAAGTTGAATCTCGTACTAACTAAGGGAATTGGCCAGACATTTCTTGCCGAGGACGTGTCCTTTGATAGCGTAAAAACCCTTCTGGAAGAATTTCTGGATTCTAGTAATAATTTTGAGGCTAAAGAGTTTAATTTACCACGCTAAATGACATGAGCACCGGACAAATCATCACAGTCCTCGCGATTGGCATACTGATCCTGCTTTCAGGTTTTTTTTCCGGATCTGAAACTGCAGTAACCGCCGCATCTCGGGCGCGCCTTCATCACCTTGAGAAATTAGGTAATAGAAGAGCCAGAATGATAGGAAAGTTACTCCGCCAAAGAGAGAAGTTTATCGGAGCAATCTTGCTCGGTAACAATGCAGTTAATATTTTAGCCACCGCATTATCAACCAGCCTGTTAATTTCGGTAGCAGGAGAAGCTGGTGTATTTTATGCAACCGCTGGATTAACTCTAATAATATTAATTTTTGCGGAAGTTTTGCCAAAAACTTATGCAATAAGGAATGCAGATAAGGCTGCTCTATTTGCTGCACCCTTCTTAGTGGCTTTAGTTTGGGTGCTAGCTCCAATTATTTTTGCGATACGAGGAATTGTTCACGTTACTCTTGCACCGTTAAGCAAATCAACAACAGACGATACGAAGGAGGAAGCAGAAGAAGAATTACGAGGAACAATCAGTCTGAAAGCAAAAGAAGGAGCCGTTGTTAAGCATGACCATGATATGCTGCATGGCATATTAGATCTGGACAATGTAACTGTTGGTGAAGTTATGACCCATAGGAATAACATGAGAACGTTAGATATTGCTATTCCCTTAAAGTCAATTTTAGAACAGGTAGTTGCTAGCCCCTATACACGAGTTCCATTATGGAAAACCGAAGCAGATAACATTGTTGGAGTATTGCATACGAAAGATCTCTTGAAGGCCATTCAAGGTTGCGACGGTAACCTCAAAACATTAAACATGGAAAAAGTTATAAGACCTCCTTGGTTTGTTCCTGAAACAACTACGCTTCGAGAACAACTCAATGCTTTTAGGGAAAACCGTGCCCATTTTTGCCTAGTCGTTGATGAATATGGTTCAGTAATGGGTCTTGTCACACTAGAAGATATCTTGGAAGAAATTGTTGGAGATATTCTGGACGAACATGACGTGGCTCTTCGAAATACTCTGTTTCGAGCTGATGGTTCTATATTAGTTTCAGGAGAAACGACCATACGAGATCTCAATCGCAGGTTCGGATGGAATCTTCCTGATGAAGAAGCTGCAACAATTGCTGGCCTTGCATTACACTTAGCAAAAAAGATTCCAGATATCGGAACATTTCTTGAGATCGATGGCTTTATTCTTGATGTTAGAGAGACTCAAAAACACCGCATAACTACTGTACGAATTGTCCCGCCTTCGAACGTCTCTAATACAGAATTGGCATGAATAGCTGCCAAAATGATGCTGTATGTTGCTTGATTTATTTAATACCATACTTCCGGTAGTAATCTGTGTAAGCCTTGGTTATTTATGGGCACAGCTAAAGCAACCGTTTGATACCAATATCGTTACACGACTGGTCGGCAATATAGGTGCCCCATGTCTAATATTCTCTACAATGGTCGGAATCCGGGGCATGGGATCCCAGATAGCAGAAATGGCTTTGGGTGCAGTAATAGTTATTGCTAGTTTTGCCTTCGCTGCGAGCGTCATTTTATTGTTAGCCAAACTTCCACTAAGAACTTATCTCGCCAGCGTTACCTTTCCAAATGCGGGTAACATAGGTCTTCCTCTCTGTTTCTTCGCTTTTGGAGAAAAAGGGCTAGCCCTTGGCATTGGTTTTTTTGCCATTTCCGCTTCTTCTCAATTAATATTTGGGCAATGGCTATATTCTGGTTTTCCGAGCCCAATATCACTACTCAAGGCACCCATACCTTATGCTGTCGGTGCAGGAGCTATATTTATTGGTTTAGATATTCAGCCACCTGACGTAATATACAACACCACCCACCTTTTGGGTGGTATCGCAATTCCTTTAATGACTTTTACTCTTGGGGTATCGCTAGCCAAACTTCGGGTTGTTCACTTTAGTCGGTCACTTGCCTTATCTCTTCTTCGGCTTGGAATGGGGGCCGCAGGAGGTTTCGGTTTCTCAGACCTCTTGGAGTATGAAGGCATTCAAAGGGGGGTATTCATTATACAATGCTGTATGCCCGTCGCAGTATTCAATTACTTGTTTGCATCTTATTATGACCGTGATCCGGAGGAAGTTGCTAGCCTTGTAGTATTGTCCTCTATCCTCGCTTTTATCTTGATGCCTCTACTAATATACACGGTTCTTTAATAAATATTATAACACGCTTTTGTATTTTTACTTTAAAGTGAAGAGTTTCTAATTACTATCATTCCAAAATCACGCCTTAGCGTTAAATGAGGACTATATGCCCCTTAGCCAACCAGAATCTCGGGAAATCATTCATACTAGACAAATTAAAAGCTATGGATTTAAACGGAAAGACGGTTTATGGGATATTGAAGCCCATCTTACTGATACAAAAGCATATGAATTCTCTAATTCGTGGCGTGGCACAGTGAATGCAGGAGAACCCATTCACGACATGTGGATACGCCTTACACTCGATGATGATTTATGTATTAGAGGAATTGAAGCGAACTCCGACTCTACACCTTATGAGCTTTGTCCTAAGGTTACTAAGAACTTTAAAAATCTAGTGGGTATAAAAATTGCTCCTGGATGGAATCGAGAAGTAAAAAAACGAGTTGGGGGGATTCAGGGCTGTACACATCTTGTTGAATTATTAGGAGTTATGGCGACCGTAGCGTTTCAAACCATTTTTTCCCTACGAGAAGAAGACATCATGGCGTCAAGTGATAAAAAACCCCCAATGCTAAATAGCTGCCATGCGTGGGCTGAGAATAGTCCTGTAGTAAAGGAACAATATCCAAGTTGGTACAAAGAGAGATAACCACAGTTTCAAAAAGAAACGATACTTTATCAACGCAAGAATATATGGTTAGTACAATCGATCATAAACTAGGAATTCTAAAATTCTCTTCATTGACCCTCATCTGGCGTCAAAGTTGTTAAACTAAGAGCATGAATTTTATCTTCCATCTCATTAGCAAGTAATTTGTATACAAACCGTTGCCTATTTATTTGACTAAGTCCCTTAAACTTATCACTAACCACTAAGACTCTAAAATGGCTCTCACCATCCAGCTTAGCCTCTCTATGCCCCTTATGCTCTTCAGATTCATCGACGATAATTAGCTTAACAGGGTTAAGATTATTCTGTAATATTTGCTCGATAGATTCTACAACTTTCATATTTTCATCCTAACACTCATAGCTTTACTCACAAAGAGGCAATCGGCATAATTCAAATATGAGAGCATTTGACGGAACTATTCATATAAAATATTCGGATCAAAAACTTGCCAAAGAACGGACATGCGAGTTTCCAAAATGCGAGCATGCTGCACCGCACCGTGCACCTCGTTCACCAAATGACTTACGTAGCTATAGGTGGTTTTGCCTTAATCACGTTAGACAATATAATCGAGCATGGAATTTTTTTGAGGGTTGGTCTCAAAAGGATATCGAGCATTTCCAACACGATGACCTAACCGGCCATCGTCCAACATGGCCAGTATACGGGAAACACACGTATAAAGAAAAAATTGAAGATTTGGAAAGTGTTTTTTATAATTTCTCCCGAGACTGGTTTGCAGAATACAAAAACATGCACCGGGACAGCAACTCGTCGAAAGAAAATAAAAATAATAAATATATGACCACCAACAAAGCATGCGCCACCCTCAATATAAAACCAGGGTTCGACCGTGTCGCCCTGAGGCGTCAATATATGAAGCTAGCAAAAAAGTACCACCCGGATCTAAACGGTGGTAGTAAAAAGTCAGAAGAGTTATTGAAATCCATCAACCAGGCATATACCTATCTTTTAAATGAAGTTACCTGATCGTTAGTATCTGTTGAATATTCTATATAGCCCCCTCGAAAAGGAAGCAAAATGACCCCTCAATTACAGCCTGACGACACGTCTAATTTAAGCGATCGTCAACCAAATATTACGGTTTCGGCCCGTGAGGTTTTTGGCATAAACAACGATATGGCAGTTCCTGCCTTTTCGGAACCAAATGAATATGTACCCGAAATTGATAACGCTTACTGCTTTAATCATGATACAACTTTAGCTCTGCTTGCAGGTTTTGCACATAATCGTCGTGTTATGGTTCAAGGATATCATGGAACTGGAAAATCAACACATGTTGAGCAGGTTGCCGCGAGGTTAAATTGGCCTTGTATAAGAGTGAATCTTGACAGTCATATTAGTCGTATAGACCTTGTTGGAAAAGATGCTATTGTAATTCGAGACGGTGTTCAAATTACAGAGTTCAAAGAAGGTATTCTTCCCTGGGCATTGCAAAATCCGATTGCTATTTGTTTTGACGAATACGATGCAGGTCGGCCAGATGTGATGTTTGTAATACAGCGGATATTAGAAGTTGACGGAAAGATGACATTATTGGATCAAAATAAAGTTATCCGACCACATCAAGCTTTTCGTATCTTTTCAACTACGAACACAGTAGGACTCGGTGATACCACAGGTCTTTATCATGGGACGCAGCAGATTAACCAAGGGCAGATGGATAGATGGAACTTGGTAACTACCTTGAACTATTTACCTCACGATGAAGAGGTAGCGATTGTACACGCGCAAGTACCTTCATATGCGAATGATGATGACCTTAAGTTATTGTCTTCCATGGTGGAGGTAGCACATCTGACCCGCTCAGGTTTTATGTCCGGGGATATATCAACCGTTATGTCCCCGCGAACCGTGATACATTGGGCGGAAAACGCAAAGATTTTCGATGATGTAGGCTACGCCTTTCGAACAACATTTTTAAATAAGTGCGACGAAATGGAACGAGCTTCTGTTGCAGAATATTACCAACGCTGTTTTGGGAAGGAACTCCCTGAATCTGCATTACCTCTAACGAAATAATTATAGAAGTAATTATATCTTGGCGGATCAGGAGAAAAACCCTACAGATAAGTTTCAACACGCTGTCAGCTGTGCGTTGCGAGCTATAGCAGGGGAAAACGGTAAAGAACTCGAGGTTTCATTTAATGCTGAAACTCCTAGCCTAACAAAAGAGCATGCTCAGTTACCTATCCCATCAAGAGAATTAAATACTACTGATGTAAATATACTTAGGGGCGACGCAGATGCTCTAGCGTTAAGGCTACGTTACCACGACTCTTTAGCCCATAATCGGACACAGCCAAAAGGTAAGAACGCTCGAGCTATATTTGAGGCAGTTGAGCAGGCAAGAATAGAATCTCTCGGCGCTCGCCGATTTTTAGGAGTTGCAGCTAATTTGAACGCAGCTTTGGAGGAAAGGAGTCGTATAAAAGGATATAACAGTGCTTCGGGTCAAGAAGAAAGTGCGGTTGCAGATGCTGTAGGCGCATTAGTTAGGGAACAGCTGTTTGACCAACCACTCCCCTCATCTGCAAAACAACTGGCCGACTCCTGGAGGCCATGGTTTGAGGATAAAGCTGGGACAAGTTTACTACAACTTCCACAGAAAGTTGACGATCAAGAGGCATTTGGTCAAGTAATCAGAAAGTTAATTAGTGACCTTGATATTGAAGATGAGGATATAGAAGAAGGCGATGACTCTGACGCAGAGGCCTCCCCTGATTCTGAAGAAGACACTGAATCAGATGATTCTGGAACAGCTGAAAGTGGCGAAGAACATGAAGGTGACAGCTCCGCGGATTCTGATAGCGACCTTGGGGAGGATGATAACTCTAAAGAACTATCTGAAGGTGACTCAGAATCCATGGTCGGTGAAGGGGAAGACGATTCAAATGAGGGGGGGCGAAGACGAGTATTACCAGGCGATGACCCAACGCAAGGTACAGGTTCTATTTACAATAGTTATACAAAAGAATTTGATGAAATTGTTAAAGCGACAGAGTTGTGTGACCTTGACGAACTGGGTCGCTTAAGGCTCCAACTTGACCAACAGCTTTTCCAATTGCAAGGAGTTATTGGACGCTTGGCCAATCGCCTGCAAAGGCGACTCCTAGCCAGACAAGTAAGAGCATGGGAATTTGATTTAGAAGAAGGCTTGCTAGATGCTGGCCGTCTAGCCCGTGTCATTACCCAGCCACTACATCCTCTATCTTATAAAAAAGAAAAAGATATGAAATTTCGCGATACGGTGGTCACGCTTCTTATTGATAATTCAGGATCAATGAGAGGTCGACCTATATTGGTTGCAGCAATGAGTGCAGATATTTTAGCTCGAACTCTTGAAAGGTGTGGGGTTAAAGTAGAAATTCTTGGATTTACTACACGGGCTTGGAAAGGTGGGCAGGCTCGAGAGCGCTGGCTATCCAAGGGGCGACAAAGGAACCCTGGACGTTTAAATGATTTACGCCATATAATTTACAAGCATGCCGACGAACCTTGGCGCCGTTGTAGGACAAATTTAGGACTAATGCTTAGAGAGGGTTTGCTAAAGGAAAACATTGATGGCGAAGCATTATTATGGGCTCATGAAAGGCTACTTCGTAGAGTGGAGGAAAGAAGAGTAATAATGGTTATTTCAGATGGTGCACCAGTTGATGATAGTACTTTATCAGTAAATCCAAGGAATTATTTAGAAAAACATTTACGGAGTGTTATTGAATGGATCGAAGACTATTCTACCGTCCAACTTCTCGCTATAGGTATTGGTCATGACGTAACTCGTTATTATAAACACGCTGTAACCATTACAGATGCAGAGCAATTAGGTGGCACCATGACCGAAAAGTTAGCGGAACTATTTGAGGATGACACACAAAGAAGCGGTATAAAAAATAATACTCGACGACTTGTTAGCTGAATTGGCAACTTAAGTACACAGAAGTAACTGACATGAATATTCTATAAAATAAATTAAAGCTAGCTTGTCTCAAACAATCTATCCCCAGCATCACCTAAACCTGGCACGATATATGCTTTTTCATTCAACTTTTCGTCTAAAGCTGCAGCCCATACCTCTACCGTTGGATGTTCAGCGTTAAAAGCTCTCATTCCCTCTGGAGCCACAACCATAGCCATAAAGCGGATATTTGCATCGGAAACACCGTACTTATTCAAAACATCAACTGCATAACTAGCTGAGTAACCCGTAGCAAGCATAGGGTCTACTAGTATAAAAAGTCGGTTCCTATTCTCGGGTAAGCGAACATAGTATTCTACTGGCCGTTTTGTCTCAGGATCTCTAAACAGTCCTATATGACCAATTGGAGCAGTAGGTAAAAGTTGGGAAAGTCCCTCTGCCATACCAAGGCCTGCACGAAGAACCGGTACAATTGCAGGTTTAACGGTTGCCAAAACGGGTGCATTCATATCCGTTATCGGCGTACTAATGGCTTTGCTAGTCATATTAAGTCGTCGTGTAATTTCGTAGCCAATTAATAGTGCCATTTCCCGAAGAAGAGCTCTAAAGTCATTAGTGGAGGTTGTTTTGTCTCTAAGATGACTCAATTTGTGTAGAACCAAAGGGTGATCCACTACATGAAGATTGGCAAATACGTCTTTTCCGCTCATAAACAGCCCCTTTCTAAAGTTGCTAAAATAACGGCATTCACAACTAAGTCGTGTGAAAATATTAAACTTTAGACGCGATAGCTATTCTACGCTTAATTCTTTGAGCCTCTTGGGATAGTCTAGAATTTGGAGTATTCAACAGATACGCATCCAACCCTCCGTAGCGTTCCACCGTACGCATTGCAGATGTTGTCACCCGAAAACGTATGGATTTACCCAGAGTGTCACTCAGCAAAGACTTTGATTGCAAATTGGGTAAAAATCTTCGCTTGGTTCTATTATTAGCATGAGACACATTATTTCCTGTCTGCACACCCTTACCTGTTAGTTCACATCGACGCGCCATAACATTTAGTCCTATTCAGTTCCAAGCCAATGTTTAGGCTGGGCTATCTATCACGTCAAGTCCAACAAATGCTTCTAGTGAATAATGTTGTTTTACTATTAGCCAGCCTATGAATCAGAAAGTTTTTGAAATTTTGATAAAATCTGAGCTGCTGCTTCGCTACTTGTTTTACTTCCCATCACTACTTCAGATTCCAATTTAATTGCATATTGTTGAATGTCTTCATTATTCTTCAATTCGCTTATAAGTTGTTCTTGTATCTCCTGCCACATCCAAGCTACTTTTTGCCTATTCCGTTTTTCTTCGAACTCTCCGTCTTTCAAACTCATTTGAGAATATTGGGTTATTGTGGCCCAGATATCTTCCATGCCTTTGCGCTCATGGGCTGAGCATGAAAGAACTTGCTGTTGTATCCTACTATCCCTCTTCTGAATCAAAGATAGTGCAGCACGATAATCTGACTGTGTTTTTGCCGCCAACTCAGTTAATTCCCCATCAGCCTTTGTTACAACTACTAAATCCGCTAATTCCATGACCCCTCTTTTGATACCCTGCAAATCATCGCCGCCACCCGGTTGCACTAAAAGAACAAAAAGATCTGCCAATTCAGCTACAGCTGCTTCGGATTGACCGACACCAACAGTCTCTATCAGAATTAAATCGTAACCAGCAGCTTCACAAATTAGCATTGTTTCTCTAGTTCGACGGGCCAAACCTCCAATAACCCCTGATGATGGTGAAGATCTGATATAGACACTAGGCTCTCTTGACAAAAGTTCCATTCGAGTTTTATCCCCAAGTATTGAACCTCCACTTATCAAACTTGATGGATCAATCGTGAGCACAGCTAACCGCTTTTTGAGTTTAATCAGGTAAAGACCAAACACTTCAATTAAAGTTGACTTACCAACACCTGGGGAGCCTGAGATCCCAATTCGCAAAGCATTTCCTGAGTGTGGTAATAATTGATTGAGGAGTTGTTGAGCCAACTTTTTATGATCGTTTCGTTCTGACTCAATTAATGTAATTGCTTTAGCTAAAGCGCGACGATCACCCGATAATATATCTTCTACATCACTTAAAACATCGGCTTCAGCAGTTTTAGAAAAACTGGACATATCTATGACTTTTTTTTAAACAGAGTCTAAGGTATTATATAACACTGCATATAAACATATGAATAAGAATTTCCTTTTACCCTAAAAGTTGACATACTTTTAGTAAAATTGTTGTAAAACAGAAAAAATAAACAGTATTCAACCCTTATTTTTTGAGGCAATTTATTATCATACGCGCTATACCTTAATGTGAAGTTGAATTTGAAGTTCAGGATGTAACATGTTGATAGATCCGTTTGCCCGACCAGTGACCTATTTGAGAGTATCAGTTACTGACCGATGTGATTTTCGTTGTGTTTATTGCATGTCGGAACATATGTCATTTTTGCCAAAAGCTGAATTACTTAGTCTGGAGGAACTTGATAGATTGTGTACAGTATTTATCGGTCTAGGAGTTAAGAAGCTGAGGGTTAGTGGCGGGGAACCTCTGGTACGTCGCGACATTATGAATCTTATTGAAAACCTGGGCCGCCATCTGCGATCTGGAGCACTCGAAGAGCTCACTCTGACCACTAATGGTAGCCAGTTAGAAAAGTTTGCAGATAAACTGTATTCGAGTGGTGTAAGAAGGATCAATGTCTCTTTAGATACCCTGGTCGAAACAAAATTTAACGAGATCACTCGCTGGGGGAAATTTGATAAAGTACTATCGGGCATAGAAGCCGCTAGGTCTGCCGGGCTAAAAGTCAAAATTAATACTGTGGCATTGAAAGGAATTAATGATAACGAATTTGAAACGCTTGTAAACTGGTGCGGCGAAAAAGATATGGATCTCACATTTATTGAGACAATGCCAATGGGCAATATTGACGGAGATAGGAGTAGCCAGTATTTACCTTTAAGTAAAGTACGCCAGCAACTTGAAAACACTTGGACTCTTAACGAAGATAATTATACCAGCGGAGGACCGGCACGGTATGTGACCGTGAGGGAAACTGGTCAACGTCTGGGTTTTATTACGCCACTAACTCATAATTTTTGTGAATCATGTAATCGCGTACGATTAACTTGCACGGGAACACTATATATGTGTCTTGGACAAGATGACTCTTCTGATCTTAGGACACCCCTAAGAGCGACCAAGAACGATAGTAATCTTATAGAAGCAATTCGAGAAGCAATTTCCCGTAAGCCAAAAGGTCATAACTTTCTAATTGATAGCAGCCACAACAACCCAGCTGTCGCCCGTCACATGAGTGTAACTGGGGGTTAATTAGCAATTAATAACCTTTAGTACCTTCTACAGGGAATCATTGCGCGTGTTGCGAAAGGCGGCATTCTTGTAAATTAAAAACAGTATTTGGTAAAGGCAGCTATAATCCCACAAATGAGGCATATGAATGAAAATTGATCATTTTGCTGTCGTTGCGTCCCGTTCTCCTGATGCACAAGCAGCACTCGCTGAAATTACCTCAAAATATAAAGTATCCAAGCCCGAGAATGCTGACGTCATAATTGCCTTAGGTGGAGATGGTTTTATGCTCGAAACTCAGCACCGGTATCTCAATCACGAAAAACCAATTTACGGCATGAACAGAGGTACGGTTGGATTTCTAATGAATGAATTCAACTCTGATAATATTATAGAAAGACTATCTATCGCTCATAGTTCTATGATCCACCCTTTACGCATGACTGCTACCAATATACACGGTACTTCCAAAACTGCACTGGCCATAAATGAGGTTTCCCTTCTACGACAAACTCGACAGGCGGCAAAAATTAGGATTAGTGTAGACGAAATCGTCCGTGTCCCTGAGCTTATATGCGATGGGACACTTGTCTCCACACCAGCGGGAAGTACTGCTTACAATCTTTCAGCCCATGGGCCAATTATTCCCCTAAGTTCAAATATTTTAGCCCTTACACCTATCAGCGCATTTCGACCACGACGTTGGCGGGGTGCTTTATTACCTCATGAGGCAAAGGTAGAGTTAGAAATTTTAGAACAGAAAAAAAGACCTGTTAGCGCTGTGGCAGACTATACAGAAGTAAGAGACGTTACCTCAGTATTAGTTATAATGGATCCAAGTGTTGTAATAAATTTCTTATTTGACCCAGAACACAACCTTGAAGAGCGTATTCTTAATGAACAATTTACCCCTTAGCTAGAATGAATAGACAATCCAATTATTAATTGGATAGCATAAAAAATGCTACTTCTTAATCGAGCTAATAGAGCAACTTTAGTAATAAAAAGTTTCAACTTATTTCTTTAGATTTAGATGCAGACCTAAGAAATATCTAATGCCTGAGAGTGCAACCTTTATTTGATTGTTGTCATATTGAAAAAACCTCGAACGTTCTTCCCTCGTTTTTTACTAGCAATCGCTCTCGGAACAATCGGTGGTTATTTTTTCTATATTTCTAATTTACCACTTCCTTGGATGCTAGGCTCAATGTCATTAGTAACAATTGCTGCGATTTTTGGTGCACCAGTATCTTCCTGGCCCCGTTTTAGAAATTCAATGGTTGCAGTATTAGGCGTCCTACTTGGTTCTCAATTCAACACTGAACTATTTTCCAGACTATCTGATTGGTACGTTGGACTAGCCGGCGTTGCTGTTTCGAGCGCCTGCATGGTTTTCCTCTGCACTCTATATTATAAAAAAATTGGAAATTATGACAATGCATCAGCGTATTTTTCCTCAATTCCCGGTGGATTGAGTGAAATGATGGTTCTTGGTGAGTCCATGGGAGGGGATCCACGCCGAATTTCTCTCTCTCACGGAGTTAGGATTCTCACTGCAGTATTTCTAATTGCCTTCTATTTCCGCCTCTTTGAGGGTTATGAGCCCTCCGGTTTAGTGGGAGTAAAACTAACTCAACTATACTGGCAAGACGGAATAATTTTGGTGGCTTGTGGGCTTCTCGGCTGGCTTGGTGGAACTTTCCTACGTATTCCGGCGGCCCAACTAGTTGGCCCTCTTGCACTTAGTGGAACAGCTCACGTAACTGGTTTAGTAAGTTCTATGCCACCAGCAGAATTCGTAGCCGCCGCTCAAATTGCATTAGGAGCAGCTATTGGAGCACGTTTTGTTGGTATAGGTTTTGGTGACATTTGGAGAATTATCATCATTTCAATTGGTGCTGCCCTAATTATGGTATTTGTTGCAGTAGTGTTTGCTATTATCTTAAGTTTGGTATCTGAAACGCCAACAACTGAATTATTTCTTGCATTAGCTCCAGGGGGGCTAGCGGAAATGAGTATAATTGCACTATCATTTGGTACCGCCGCAGCGTTCGTTTCAACTCACCACATAGTGCGTATAATTATTCTGGTAATTATAGCACCGACTATTTTTCACATTATCCAAAAAAAGCCCCCGCATCGAACATAGGCTATTTCTATAAATTGTTTAAGGTCAAAAACTTACCTTGAATATTGAGCGTCTTTTTGAAATTTTCTTCGAAATTCACCCTTAAATGATCTATAGGAACTTATAAGAAAATTAAAAATAAGCTCTTTATCACCTTACTATTTCAAAATATCTAGCAACTTTTGGGAAAGTGGAGCATGTGTCCACTTCAAGTCTATACTTTGAAAATAGGATGAAATAGCTTTTCGGGTCTGTATTCCTGCAATCCCATCCACCGGGCCAGGGTCAAACCCTAGACCAATTAATCTAGTTTGAATTATCATAATCTCTTCGACTGTTAATAAACTATAGTGAGAACTTGTAAATTTTTGTACATTTATAGAATTATCTTCAATAACAGGCACCCATACATCGACAAGATTCGAAACAGCTAATCTTTGATCACGTCTTAAAAGCCCAGTGAGTTTTGTCGCTGATTCTAATGCGAGCTCCACAATATCTTTATCATCTCCTGAAGCTGCAAGAAGCATCCAAAATAGTGCTGACTCTGTATTTTTATTAACACCTCTACCCTGCTGAAATGCTATGGCAAGATTAAATTGAGCTGAGGCAAAACCCTGGTATGCAGATCGCTTATACCATTTTACTGCCAGTGCACTATTTGTAAATGGGCTGTCAAATCTGTCATAAACAAGAGCAATATTGAATTGTGCCAGCGGGTCACCACTTTCAGCTAGCGGAATCCAGTGCTCTACTGCACCCTCAAAATCTTGTTCAGAAAAAGCCTTAGTACCATTATTAAGTTCATCTGCTACTATTATATTGTTAGATACATTTGCACTAAAAGCTGCAAAAAAGACTAAACATGCACATTTTATTTGGCGCAGTATTATAAATTGTACACTCACAAGATTCCTTTCAGAAATTAACCAAGTAACAGGGTAAGGTTAATATCACGTTTAGCAAAGCTTAATTGTGAGCTTGGAAGAATTGATTCAATTATGATACGACAAAAACCAAAAAACTGTCTAAACCTGACTATAATAATTAATTTTTGCCGACCTTATTCCATTGTTTTGGCTTGCTTCTGTCTGACCTACTTCACCTATTCGAAAAACAGCAATTTTGCTTATGCTGATTCAGCTGGAATTACTTCAGCAACTATTGAAATATTAAATAATGTAAGAAATACCCATAGCCTTGATCCGTTGCTAGCAGACTACCAATTAATTATTGCTGCTAAAGCACATGCAAAATTTTTGTCCAAGGAGAAAAGGTTAACTCATATTGGTAAAGGTTCTAAAACACTCGGCCAACGACTCCAAGACGTTAACTTTGACTTCAATCAAGCAGGAGAAAATCTTGCATCAAGCTCCTCGTCCATCCATGACGTCATTTACCAATGGTTAAGCAGTGACAGACACCGGGAGAATATACTTTACTCCAACTATACACATGTTGGTGTAGGTATAGCTCAGTCAGAGAGAACATATTATTGGGTGTTAATTTTTGCTTCTAAGTCTGATAGGTTGTTGAAACTACCGGAATAGTAAATTTCTTACAGGAATTTTTTCTTGAATTTATCTACTAAAACATATGTTAGTTCGGTCTGCCCACATGATTGCCCAAGTACTTGTGCATTAGAAGTCGAACTTTTAGGGCCTAATGAAATTGGTAGGCTTAGAGGTTCGAAACAAAATACATACACTGATGGGGTCATTTGTTCAAAGGTTGCTCGCTATCGTGAACGCGTAACGCATCCGCTAAGACTAGACACTCCGCTTAAACGTTCGGGAGACAAAGGGGACGGAACCTTTATTCCTATCTCCTGGAATGACGCCTTAGATGAGGTTGCAGAAGCATTTATTAAAGCCGAACAGTCCTTTGGAAGTGAGGCAATCTGGCCATACCAGTATGCTGGAACCATGGGACTCGTTCAGCGTTTTAGTCTAAATAGACTTAGAAATGTAAAGCGATATTCCGGCCAGCTCGAAACAATTTGCGGGAGCATAGCCACTGCTGGATATGAAGCCGGCACTGGAGCTTGCATAGGTAGTGATCCAAGAGAAATGGCAGAATCTGATCTAATTATAAGCTGGGGAGGAAACCCGGCCTCTACTCAAGTTAATGTTATGAGCCATATTAGCAAAGCCCGAAAACTTCGTGACGCTAAGTTGGTTGTCATAGATCCTTATGAGACACGTACAGCAAAAACAGCTGATTTGCATTTACCCTTACGACCAGGCACTGACGGAGCGCTCGCTTGTGCCATTATGCATGTTATATTTCGTGAACAGCTTGCCGACTTAGAATATCTAAAACAATACACTGACTTTTCCAAAGAATTAGAACAACACCTAGCAGTTCGTGATGTATCTTGGGCATCTAAAATAACAGGTCTTTCCGAAATTCAGATCACTGAATTTGCTAAATTATACGGCAAGACTAAACGAAGCTTTCTCAGGCTAGGTTATGGTTTTACCCGCTCACGGAATGGAGCCACAAACATGCACGCCGTGTCCTGCCTTCCTGCGGTAACAGGTGCTTGGAAGTATAAGGGTGGTGGAGCCCTGTTTAGTAATTTTGGACTTTATAAGTACGATAAAACCCTATTGCAAGGTCTCGACGCCTTGGATCCTAATATTAGAATATTGGATATGTCTCGGATTGGCCCAATTCTGAATGGTAATAAATCTGACTTGGGTGACGGCCCTCCCATAAAAGCAATGTTGATGCAAAATACCAACCCTGCAGTCGTAGCACCTGAATCGCTGAAAGTTAATGCTGGGCTATGTAAAAATGATTTATTTCTTTGTGTACATGAGCAGTTTATGACTGATACAGCTAAGCTAGCAGATATTGTAATACCGGCGACAACGTTTTTAGAGCATGATGATTTTTACCTCGCTGGAGGGCATACTCATGTACAAATTGGAACTAAAATTGTACAGCCTTTTAAAGAATCTCGAGACAATCATTCCGTGATATGTGATCTTGCTCAACGCTTAGGTGCTGAACATCGAGGGTTTAAAATGAGTGCTTGCCAAATAATTGAAGAAGTATTCCAATCTGCTGGCTGGCCAAACCCAGATATAGTCAAAAAAATAGGTTGGCACGACTGTGCTGCTAGCTTCGAAGAAAGTCATTTTCTTAGGGGATTTAAAACAGAAGATGGAAAATTTCATTTTAAGGCACGGTGGAAAACTACTGCCAATACCAATGGTAGCGTATCAACACTCCCTGATTATCATGACGTTATCGACAATACCAATCCAAAGCACGCTTTTCGCCTTGTAACATCACCTGCACATAATTATTTAAACTCCAGTTTTACAGAAACAAAAACTTCACAAAAAAAGGAACTCTCCCCTTTCATCCTTATGAATAAAGATGATGTAGCTGACCTCCAGCTAATGGAGGCAGACTTTGTGCGGGTTGGAAATAATTTGGGAGAAATAATTGTTCCACTGCGAATCGCAAACAAGGGATTAAACCGAGGTGTCGTAGTAATTGAGTCTATTTGGCCAAACACTGCATTTAAAAATGGTATTGGAGTAAATGCACTAGTGTCTGCAGATCCTGCCGCACCAGTTGGCGGAGCAGTTTTTCATGATAATTCAGTGTGGATAAAATCTACAAAATCAGCGACTGATTAACGAAAATAACAATGTAGAAAATAAAACTAATAAATTAGGAGTGCATCAGCTATACACAAACATTGCACCAATGCTGTCCTAAATTACTTGATCCAGGGCTTCAATCAATCGATTGACATCATTTGCAGAATTGTAATGAACCATAGATACTCTTACTACACCCTTTTCTTTTTGGAACCCAAGGTCACGAATGCACCTAGCTGCATAAAAATCA
>Ga0310344_10000229_pt1 | contig 46307 bp, 31 predicted proteins | sample HC15DNA20200_MG_FD_203801 | JGI IMG/M metagenome (GOLD analysis project Ga0310344, IMG submission 203801) | Marine microbial communities from station ALOHA, North Pacific Subtropical Gyre - HC15-DNA-20-200_MG | ecosystem: Environmental > Aquatic > Marine > Oceanic | place: Pacific Ocean: North...
GCCGCCTCCACCTCTGGGTCGCCACCGATCCGGTTCACGAAGGTCTGGTCCAGATCGGCGATCAGGCCAAGGCGCTTGCGCTGCTCCAGGTCGGTCTCCTGCGGCTGGACATTGTTCAGCGGTTCGGAGTTCTCCGGATAGATGAATGAGCCCTGGTGGACGGCCGGAAGAAATCCGTTGCCGTAGACGTTAACTCCGCCCAGCGGGATGCCGCCGCTGCCCAGCACCACGAAGCCGGGCAGGTTTTGGTTCTCGCTGCCCAGACCGTAGGTAACCCAGGCGCCCATGCTCGGGAACCCATTGAACGGCATCCCGGCGTGGAAATAGAAGTTGGCCTGCGCATGCTCCATGAACGGCGCCGTCATGGACCGAATCACGGTCAGTTCGTCCGCCACGCTCCCGATGTGAGGGAACAGCGCGCTCACCGGAATACCGCTCTGGCCGTAGTTGGTGAAGTCCCAGGGACTGGGCAGAATGTTGCCATCCTCATTAAACATCGTCCGTTCGGTCTGGAACGGCATCGGCTCACCGGCCTCTGCCGCCAGCCGCGGTTTAGGGTCGAACGAATCGATGTGAGACAGCCCGCCGGACATGTAGCAGAAGATGACGTTCTTGACCTTCGGCGCGAAGTGCGGCGGCTTGGCGGCCAGTGGCCCGTCGGTCGCCTCCTGCCTGAGACCCGCGAACGCACCGTCGCCTATGAGCGCCTGCAGCGCGAGAAATCCGAACCCGGTCGAGGTGTTGCGCAGCATCTCACGCCGGGTCTGGAACGGCCGCCGCGCCGGGTGATCGCGATGATGACGGGAATCGAAACACATGAACTCGGCTACCTGATAAAGAGGTACTCCTTGAGATTGAACAGGCTGTGCGCCACGTCCTGCCAGACCTCGGCGTCGTACAGCAGCAGCGCGGTCGAGGTCCCGCGCTCCGCCGCCGCGCCTTCAAGATACTCGACTAGACGAGCCCGCTCGTCCAGCGACGGCCGCCGAGTGAACGTCTTGAGATACATGTGATCCAAGCGCCCCTCGACCGTACCAGCCTCACCCTCCGCCAGCCGGCGGCCCCACTCGACGGCCTGGCCGATGACAAAGGGACTATTAAGCAGCGTCAGTGACTGAGCGGGCACATTGGTCGAGTCGCGCTGTCCTCGCGTCGACGACGGCTTCGGTTGATCGAACACCTGCAGGAACGGGTTATAGGCGTTCCGCCGGATCTCCTGGTAGATGCTGCGACGCCCGTCGCCGTCAACCGGACCATTGTCAGGATCCCCCTCGGTCATCCCGTGACGCTCGGCATAGTGAACCGGTACCGACGGCCCGAACAGGGTTAGGTCGAGCCGGCCGGAGACCGCCAGCATCGAGTCACGGATCGCTTCGGCATCGAGCCGGCGAAGGTTCGCGTGCTGCAGTAAGCGATTATCGGGATCCCGCTCGGTCGACGCAGGCGAGGCGTCGCTGCTCATTCGATAGGTCTCGGTCGACACGAGCCGCCGGACGAGACGCTTCACCGAGTAGCCGTCATTGGCGAAATCGAGCGCTAGGGTATCCAGCAGCTCGGGATGCGACGGAGCATCGCCCAACCGGCCGAAGTTGTCGACGGTACGAACCAGGCCATAGCCGAACAGATGCCGCCATATCCGGTTCACCGCCACCCGAGCAGTAAGAGGGTTACTCGGGTCGGTGATCGCCTCAGCCAGCCGGAGTCGCACCTGAGTCGGGGCCTCGTAGGGCTCTGGATCCAACGCCGTCAGAAACGCCCTGGGCACCGGATCGCTGAAGTTCTTGTGACTCCCGCGTACGAGCAATGGGTGATCGGGCGAACCCTCTTCGACCACGCCTGGCACCCGGCGTGCCACCGGCACGCCCCGTTCGAGCAGCCGATGCGCACTGGCCCGCCCGCGGAGCGACTCGAGGGTCTCAAGCGAACGCGGCAACAGATCAGCCCGCACCGCCTCGTCCAAGAACGCGGCTTGTCGCTCGGTCAACACACCGTCACGCCAGTCGGTCACCACCGCTCGGAGCGACGCTGCGATTGCCTCCGCCAGCTCACCGGCCGTTCGAATCTCGTCGCCGTCCGTCGCATCGAGCAGGTGCAGCAGCGGAACCTCGGTGCTCTGTGGCGTGGCCTCTCGGTCATGGAACACCACCTGTCTCACGCCGATGGCCGACCGACCGTCACCTCGCCGGGTTGGCCGATTCGTCTCACGCTGATCCTCAGCGTCGAGCATGAACTGGGTCACGTCGTTCTGGGTGGCGAACTCTATGTAGGCCGAGAACCCCTTCCAGAAGCTGACGTCCCACTGCACCCAGGTCATCTCGTCTCGCTTGGGACTCGAACGGTTCTCGTAGATGCCCCCCCTGGGCACCGCGTAGTTCTCGATGATCAAGTTCGCGAAGCTAAGGTTGCCCCCAAGCATCTGGAAACTGATGAAGTCCTGGTCGATGGTGAACCGAGGGGTCTGGATCACACCCGCATGCTTGTCGCTCAGCAGGTGCGTATAAGCTCCACCCGGGTAGATCCCATCAAGCAGGTGGTCACCCCGCCGCTCGACCACGAACTCCCCAGGCGCCGACGGCTTGTCGGGCCGCCCAGTACCATGCCCGACGGTATCGGCATAGTCGGCGCCGCTGAAGTCCCAGCCGGGAGTAAACTCGGCGGCGTTGAATCGCTTCCGCTCCTCGATCTCGAGCGCCCAGTCGGCGCGGAGCGTCGACCACGACTGCACAAAGCGGTCGGGCACCTCCGCGGCCAGTGCCTGCCACACCGCGAGCACACTGCCCTCCCTCGCACCAACCTCTTCGCTCTCGGGCGTTCCCGACCCCTCCACGGCGCGCTCGGCCAGGACCGCTGGGACCTCATCGATCGCCGTCAGCCAGACGCCAGCCAGCCGGCGGCGAATGTCTGCCTTGGACTCGGCCAAGGCGTCCCGGTTGGTGGCCAGTCGCGCCGGGGTGTCGATAGCCCGCTGCGTTGGACGAGCCCCATACAAGGTGCCGAAGAGCGAGTAGTAGTCCTTCTGGCTGATCGCGTCGAACTTGTGGTCGTGGCAACGGGCACAAGACACCGTTAGGCCGAGGAACGCCTTCGACACCACGTCGACCTGGTTGTCGACCCACTTCACCCGGTCTTCCCACGGGTCGACCGGCTGGTAGCCGTGCTCTACCAGCCGGTAGTGGGCCGTGCCGATGACCGATTCGTTGATGCCGGCTTCAGCGTCGACTCGCGGCTCGGACAGCAGGTCGCCCGCCAGGTGCTCGCGAATGAGCTGGTCGTAAGGCAGGTCGGCGTTAAATGCGCGGATTAGATAGTCTCGATAGCGCCACGCTTCGGGAATGTCCGGGTCACCTTCGCTCCCATGCGACTCGCTGTAGCGGACCAGGTCCATCCAGTGCCGGGCCCAACGTTCGCCAAAGTGTGGCGAGGCAAGGAACTGGTCCACCAGAGTCGCATAGGCGTCCGGCGCTTCGTCGGAGACAAACCGGGCCACCTCGGCGGGCGTGGGAGGCAGTCCCTGCAGGTCGAATGATAGCCGTCGAATCAGGGCTTCACGACCGACGGGCACGGCCGGCGTCAGCCCTTCGCGGTCAAGCTCCGAACGGATGAACTGGTCGACGACGGTCCGGTTCCACGCCTGATCGGCCACCGTCGAGGGAACCGAGCGGGTCGCCGGCTGCCAGGCCCAATGGGTTTGCCGACGCTCTTCGAGATCGAATGGTGCTGATGGATCCGGCATCGAGGCGGCGCCGGCGGCCGCCTCTGGCCAAAGTGCACCCCTGTCGATCCACTCGACCAGTGCCGCGATGTCCGCCTCGGCCAGCGCCCCGGTGGGCGGCATCAGCATCGGCCGGCCGTGCAGCCGCTCAACCAGCTCGCTGGCCGCCGCATCTCCGGGCACCACCGCCGGCCCCGTATCGCCTCCCGCTAGCAGCCCCTCGCGGCTGTCGAGCCGCAATCCGCCGAACGGCGTGGACGCACGTCCGCTATGACACTGGTAGCAGTTGTCGGCGAGGAGCGGCCGGATCCTGGACTCGAACAGCTCAGCCTGATCCGCGGTCGGAGACGGTTGGGCCAAGACCGGACCCGCCGCCACGACCAGTAAGCACGCGACGCGCCGTCGGAGAGGAGTGACCAACATGTGTAGACAGCCCGTACAGAAATCTATGCGAATCCACGTACTGTACCGCCGGCCGAGGTCGGTGGCAACCGGGGCAACCTACCCAATCGTCCCCCTGTGGTAGGGTCGACCGAGCCGTCAGTAGAGGCGTGAGATGGAACAGATACGCGTGGTGACCGGCAACCTCACGGTGACGGCCACACTCAACGATTCGCCGACCGCCGACGCCCTGTGGGCGGCGCTGCCGATCACGGGCCGCGTCCAGACCTGGGGTGACGAGATCTACTTCTCGATACCAGTTCAAGCGGAAGAAGCCGAAGACGCACAGGAAACGGTGGATAAGGGCGCCGTCGCCTTCTGGCCGCCCGGCAACGCGCTGTGCCTGTTCTGGGGGCCCACCCCGATGAGCCGTGGCGATGAGATCCGCCCGGCCAGTAAAGTGAACGTGATCGGTCAGATCGACGGCGACCCGACGGTCCTTGCGGCCGCCGCCGACGGCGCCGCGATCAGCATCGAGCGGTCCTGATCGCTGAAGGTCTCTCAGCCGGACGTCGACCGGAACGACACGCGAATGACTCGACCCCTCGGCCCGCTCGTCGGTCTACTCGCCGTGTGGGTATCGATCCTGCCCGTCGCCACCTTTGCACAAGGGACCACGGTCTCGATCCAGCCGTTCACCAACCTCACTGGGGACCCTCGCGACTCTTGGATTGGTGCCGGGATCGCCGAGACGCTGGCATCCGACCTGCAGGGACCAGGCTTCGAGGTGGTCCTGGGTGACCAGATGGTCGCGACGCGAGTCGTCCGTGGCGCCTACCAGCGGCTCGGCGACCAGATTCGGATCACCGCCCGGCTCGTTGACGTTTCCACCGGCGTCGTGATCCGTGGCGCGACGATCGACGGGGTCATGCGCGACCTGTTCGACCTGCAAGACCGTCTGACGAAGGAACTGTCGGAGCCAGCCGCTCCGAGCACGCCGACGCTGCCCCCCAGGCCTCGACCCCACCTCCCTCCCTCCACGACGTCGCCTACGACTGGAGCCGTTCCCGGCCTGCCCGTGTCGTTCGACGGTCCGGCACCACCGGTCGCGCCGGCGGTGATCAGCCGGGACGACCGCGGAGGAGCGACGGTCCGGGCAGTCCGGCTCGAAGACCGGCTCGTCGTCGACGGCGCCCTCGACGAGGCGGTCTACACGACGGTGCCGTCGTTTGGCGGGTTCATCCAGATGGAGCCTGCCGCGGGAGCGCCGGCTACCGAACGCACCGAGGCGTGGGTGCTGTTCGATGACACAAATCTTTATATCGTGGCGCGGCTCTGGGATGCGGCCCCCGAGTCGGAGTGGATAGTCAACGAGATGCGACGTGACAGCAACAACCTCTCACAGAACGAGGGGGTCGCGATTCTGCTCGACACGTTCTACGACCGTCGCAACGGCAACTTCTTCACGATCAGCCCGATCGGCGGGCGGGCCGATGGTCAGGTGAGCAACGAGCGCGGATACAACCGTGACTGGAACCCGGTATGGGCGGTCGAGACCGGACGGTTCGCCGGGGGGTGGACATTCGAAGCGGCGTTCCCCTTCAAGTCGATGCGCTACCGCCCGGGACAGGAGCAGGTGTGGGGTCTGCAGCTGCGGCGGCGCGTCCGACACAAGAACGAGACCTCGTTCCTCACCACGCTGGACCCCGGGCTTGGCCAGACAGCGATCTTTCAGGTGTCGCGGTCGGCGACCCTGGTGGGCCTGGAGGCACCGGTGAGCGGCCGCGCGATCGAGATCAAGCCCTACGTCATCGGCGACCTCAGCTCGGATCTGAACGCCTCGCCGGCCATCTCAAACCGGCTGGGTGGCGATGTGGGGCTGGACCTCAAGTACGGCATCACCGAGAACCTAACGGCCGACGTCACCATCAATACCGACTTCGCCCAGGTCGAGGCGGACGAGCAGCAGGTTAACCTCACGCGTTTCAGCCTGTTCTTCCCCGAGAAGCGCGAGTTCTTTCTCGAGAACCAGGGCACGTTCAGCTTCGGCGGCTCGTCGGGGCGGCGGGGCGACACCCCGGTGCTGTTCTACAGCCGGCGGATTGGCCTGAACCAAGGGCGGGAGGTGCCGATCGTCGCCGGGGGCCGTCTGACGGGCCGGGTCGGCCGCTTCAGCCTCGGGCTGATCAACATCCAGACTGACGACGAGCCGGTCGGCGGCGCCTTGAGCACCAACTTCATGGTGGCTCGCCTCAAACGTGACCTCCTTCGACGAAGCAGTGTCGGCGTCATCATGACCCACCGCTCGGTGCTCGCCGACGGGTCTGGCGACGGGCAGACGTTCGGGGCCGACGCGACCTTCGCCTTTTTCGAGAACCTGACGCTGGGCGCCTACTGGGCGAGAACCCGCACCCCTGGACGGGACGGGCAGGACACGAGCTACAACGCGACCCTCCGCTACGACGGAGACCGGTACGGAGCGACCCTGGGACACCTGTTCGTCGCCCCGCAGTTCGCGCCGGCGGTCGGATTCGTCCGCCGGGACGACTTTCGCAAGAGTGACGGGTCGCTCCGGTTCAGCCCCCGTCCGCGCGGGCTCGCGGCCGTGCGCAAGTTCACCTACGAGGGCTCCTACACCTACGTCACCGATTCGGAGGACCTCGTCGAAACGCGTGAAGCCCAGGGGCTGTTCGAGACCGAATTCGAGAACAGCGACACCTTCGAGCTCAGCTACACCTCGACCTACGACTTTCTCAAGGAGGGGTTCACCATTGCGCCTGACGTCACCATTCCGGTGGGCGGCTACGACTTCTGGAACGCTCGCACAGCGTTCCGACTTGGCCAGCAACGCCGCATGTCGGGGTTGGTGTTCGCCGAACACGGCACGTTCTACGGCGGGAAGAAGACGACGATCGGGTTTGGCGGAGGTTCGTTCGGCGGACGGGTCGAACTGACCCCGCGGTTCTCATTCGAACCGGGACTGTCGTTCAACTGGATTGACTTGCCTCAGGGCAGCTTCCTGACCCGGCTCGTCACCACCCGAACGACCTTCACCATCAGCCCGGCGATGTTCGTCGGTGCCCTCGTCCAGCACAACTCAAGCAACAACGCCCTCAGCGCGAACGTCCGGCTCCGGTGGGAATATCAGCCAGGGAGCGAGCTGTTTATCGTCTACACCGAGCAGCGCGACACCCTGGCACCGGGGGCAATCCCTCAGCTCGAGAATCGGGCACTGGTCGTCAAGATCAACGGGCTGCTGCGGTTCTGAGCGGGCTACCGCCCTAGCTCCTCCATCCGGGCACCACCGAGCGCATTGGGCACCGAGTAGTTGCCCTCGTGGCAGGCGTACTCGAACTGGAGATACTCGTCGTCCCGGTTGAAGGGAAACGCCGCGGTCCAAGGGGCGACGTAGGTCTCTTCGTCGTTCATGGTCACCGAGTAGCGGATCTCATCCGGACCCACAACGGTGAACCGTTCGACGATGTGCTGCTTCTCCGACTGGCGTGACCGGATGCCGGCGCTCGGCCCACGGATGTTCTTTACCGCCTTGAAATTGGTCGATTCGACGATGAGCGTGTTGCCCTCCCAGCGCCCACGGGGATCACCTTCCCACTGCTTGACCTTCGCATTCGCGTGCGGCCGATCGATCGGAATAATCCGGGCGTTATGGATCATCTCGCTGTGCATGACGACGTAGCCGGTTGACTGGAGGATCAGGGTACCGTTGTTGTACTCGGTCGGCATCATCATCCCGAGCACACCACGCGAGATGCACCGATCTCCAGACTCCATGTTGGCCGCCTGGTCGTGTAGCTGCGCCATATTCATGGCGACCGACTCGCGCGCGTTCGCGGTGCGCTCGGGAATCCGGCCGTTCGGGGGATCAACAATGATCGACGGCTGTCCGATGGCCTCGGGTGTCTCCCAGTACCAGTCGAACCAATAGAAACCGTAGCCGCCGACGCCGCTGGCATTCTCGTGCCCGCGCCATTCAGAGCTCTCGATCCGACCGCGCCCGCGCGCCTCGGCCCGGACCTGCAGCTCCTCGGAAGTCAGCTCCTGTCCAGCCAGTTCCTCGGGCAGCTCAAGTGGAGTGAAGACGGCCCGCGAGTTGTTCCACATGCCCATAATGTTGGGCTGCCCGTCGGCCAGCCGCTCAGGCTCCCACCCGTCGGATTGGGCCGCCACCGGTGCGGCGAGGCCTGTCGTCAGGAGACTGGCGCAGATTCCGCACTTCGTCAGGAAACGAGTCATCTCTGTCCCTCATGACTAGCTAGCCAGATAGAGGACGGACTCCGTTGACGCTACCGCACGGTGACCGTCACATCGACAGGTCGTAATGTGCCGCTCCCCCGGCCACAAGTCAAGACACCGCAGGCCAACGAAACGTGATGAAACCTGCTATAGTTCGGCGCTTTCTGCCCCTAACCTTCGTCTAGGAAGGGGTATTCCACCTTCATGACTCTCCAGAGCACGTGGCGACGCAGTCTGTTAGCAGCCGTCGCCTCATGCCTGGCACCACAGCTCCTCTTCGCGCAGCCCAGACTCCAGTTGCCCGGCTCCGGCTCTGCCGCAGGCGAGATCGAGTTGGTGGCGGAGGCGCCTGGCAAGGTCGCCGCGGCCACGGAGGTCGCCCAGCCACCAACCCTGGACGGCAACGTGCTGAACGACCCGGCCTGGCGCGGCGTGGTGCCACTCAGCGGGTTCATCCAGAGCGCGCCCGACGAGGGACAGCCGGCCACCGAGCGCACGGAAGTGCGCGTCGTCTTCACTGAGGACACGATCTACTTTGGGGTGATCTGCTACGACGCGGACCCGAGCGGCATCATCATGACCGACAGCCGCCGAGACTCGTCGATGAACACTGCTGACAGCTTCCAAATGATCCTGGACACCTTCTCGGATCGGCAGAACGGATTCGTGTTCGGCACTACCCCGGCCGGCCAGGAGTACGACGGGCAGGTCACCGACGAGGGCGGCGGCAGCAGTCTGTTCGGAGGAGGAGGCGGCGGCGGCTTCTCACGCGGCAGTGGCAGCGGCTTCAACTTGAACTGGGACGGCGCGTGGCAGGTGGCGACGGCCATCACCGACGCAGGCTGGACCGCGGAGTTCGCCATCCCGTTCCGTACCATCCGGTTCCCCGAGCGAGAAGCTCAGTCATGGGGCGTGAACTTCCAGCGGAACATCCGTCGCCGAAACGAGACCGCCTACTGGGCACCGCTGCCCCGGCAGTACAGCCTCTACCGAGTGTCGATGGCGGGCCAGCTTGGCGGCATTCGGGCACCGATTGGTCTCGGTAGCAACCTGCAGTTCACACCCTACGTGGTCGGCGAGCTGGCCACCCGCGACAACACTCCCGACCGCGACCCGCTGGCGCTGGGCGACTTCGGTGCCGACCTGAAATACAGCGTAAACACGGGGCTGACGCTTGATGCCACCTACAACACTGACTTCGCCCAGGTGGAGGTGGACGACCAGCAGATCAACCTGGACCGATTCAACCTGTTCTTCCCCGAGAAGCGGCCGTTCTTCCTGGAGAACGCTGGCGTGTTCTCCGTGGCCAACCAGGGGCCAGCCAGCGGCCAGAATCTCGGGCAGACCGAGCTCTTCTTCAGCCGACGCATCGGCATCAGCCGCGGCACCCAGGTGCCGATCCTCGGTGGCGCCCGGCTCTCGGGCAAGGTGACTGACTCGACCACTATCGGCTTCCTCAACATGCAGACCGACGAGGTGGGCGATCTGGGAAACAACTTCACGGTGGCTCGGCTTCGACGCGACCTGCCAAACCGCTCGAGTATCGGCGGACTATTCGTTAACCGGCAGGGCACAGGCCAAGACGCGCTCGACAACGACCACAACCGGACCTATGCCTTCGACGGGCGCTGGGGCTTGGGGCAGAACGGCATGGTCCAAGGATTCATCGGCCGCACGGAGACCCCGGGGCGCACCGGCCGCGATCACGCCGGTAGCCTCTCGGCTCGCTGGGACTCGGAAACATGGCGAGCGGTCGCCGGATACCAAGAGAACGGCGAAGACTTCAACCCGGAGGTCGGGTTTCTCCGGCGCACGGGTGGGTTTCGCAAGGTCGACTTCGGGATCAACAACACCACCCGTCCAAACGGCTTCCTGAAGTATCAGGAGCTCACGCCGCACGCGAGCTTCACGCGGTTCTGGAACCTGGACGGAGTGATGGAGACCACCTACGTCCACATGCACTATGAGGGCGAGTTCGAGGATAGCTCGTCTGCCGGCGTCACCTGGAACATTCGTCAGGAACGGGTCTTCGACCCGTTCATCGTGTCCGGCCTGTCAGTCCCGCCGGGCAGTTACGAGTTCAACGAGATCACCTACTCCTACAGCTCTAGTCGCGCGGCCCCGGTCAGTGTCTCCATTCGCGCGACCGACGCCGGGTTCTTCGGCGGCAACATCATCACTATCCGGCCGTCAATCCGCGCCCGTTACAGTGAGACGCTCAACATGTCGCTCAGCTACAGCCGAAACGACATCGACCTACCGAACGGGAGCACCATCACCAACCTGACCAGCGTGAGCGTGGCCTACAACTTCTCGCCTCGGCTCTACGCCCAGACGCTCCTCCAGCACAACGACAGCGCCGACCTGTGGTCCCTTAATTTCCGACTGGGCTGGCTGCAAGACGCGAACACGGGTCTCTTTTTCGTCTATAACGAGACCGAGGGACTGGGCGAGATAATTCCCCAATTCGCCGGACGCAATATCATTGTCAAGTACAGCTACCTCTTCGACGTACTCAATTGAGTTTCCCAACGGGGGTCGAGATGAATCGGACCGCTTTGGCTCTAGTAGGACTGCTAACAGCGAGCGCTCTCTCGCTCTCTGCCGAAGACTGGCCGCAATGGCGGGGCACCGACCGCCTCGCTGTCTGGAGTGAGAGCGGCATCGTCACCCAGCTGCCCGAAGAGTTGAAGGTGACCTGGCGGGTCCCTGTCCGGCATGGGTACGCCGGTCCTGCCGTAGCCGACGGGCGCGTGTTCGTCCTCGACTGGCTGGAGGATCCAGAGTCGCGCACCGTCGACGGGACAGAGCGGCTACTCGCGCTGGACGAAGAGACCGGCGATGTACTCTGGACCCACGAGTGGACCACCACCTACCGGATGCTGATGTTCTCCTACGCCGTAGGTCCGCGCGCGACCCCGACCGTGGATGACGATCGAGTCTACGTGGTGGGCGCCACCGGCCGCCTGCTCTGCCTGAACGTCGAGACCGGCGACGTGATCTGGGAAAAGGACTACATCGCCGACTACGACACCAGCGTCCCGACTTGGGGCGTGGCGAGCGCACCACTGGTCGACGGCGACCGCCTGATCACTATCGTAGGCGGAGAGCCGGACGCGCTGGTCATGGCGTTCAACAAACACACGGGCGAGGAGATCTGGCGAGCCATCGAGGTCATCTCCGAAATGGGCTACGGCCAGCCGGTGATCTACGAGGCTGGCGGCACACGCCAGCTCATCATCTGGCACCCCACCGCGCTGACCTCGCTCGACCCGGCGACGGGCGAGATCTTCTGGAATCAGCCGTGGGAGGTGCAATCGAGCGTGTCAGTGGCCACGCCGGCCCGCGACGGCGACTATCTGTTAGTGTCGCAGTTCTATCGCGGCTCCATGATGATGCGCCTGAGCTCTGACCGCCCCGACGCCACCATGCTCTGGCAGGGCACCGGGCGGGACAGCCTGCCCGAGGCCACCGACGGGTTGCACGCGATGATCACGACGCCGATCGTGGATGGTGACTACATCTACGGCGTCGGCAGCTATGGCGAACTCCGCGGACTTGACGCCAGAACCGGCGAGCGGCTGTGGATGAGTTCGGACATGACACCGCAGGCAAGGTGGGGTGGCGCCTACATGGTGCGTCACGGTAACCGCTATTTCGTGCAGAACGACGACGGCGACCTGATCATCGCCGAGTTTACGCCGACCGGCTACGTGGAGCACAGCCGCACGAAGCTGATCGAACCCACGATGAGCGCCGGCTACGGTCCGAGACGCACCTTCGACCGGTTGGTGAGCTGGTCGCACCCAGCCTTCGCCAACCAGCACATCGTGCAACGCAACGACCGCGAGATCATCCGAGCGTCACTCGCCGCCGATGACTACTGACGGCGCTACTTCGGCTCGCTCTTGATCCGAAGACCCTCGTCCTGGATCGTCTTGTTGAGCAGGCTCGCGCACGCGTAGAGCGCGCGAAGCGTGGGCACCTCAACCCCAGTCATCTCCGCCAGCTCGATCACCACGCCGAGCATCCCGTCGATCTCGAGCGGCTTGCCCACCTCGACGTCCTGCAGCATCGACGTCTTGTGCTTCCCGACCGACTCGGCGCCTGAGATCCGACGCTCCATCGGCACCCGGAAGTGCGCGCCCAGTCGCTCCGCCACCGCCTGCGCCTCGGTCATCATCGTGCCCGCCAGCGCGCGCGTCAGCGGGAACTGACAAATATCCACCAGTGTGGAGTGGGTCACGGCGCTGATCGGGTTGAACGTCAAGTTGCCCCAGAGCTTCAGCCAGATCTCGGACCTGATATCGTCGAGCACGCGCGCCTTGAAGCCACCCTCCCCGAACAATGCGGCCACTGCACGCACCCGGTCCGATTCGCTACCGTCCAGCTCTCCGACGGGGAACCGATTCCCCTCGACATGCTGGATCACACCGGGTTCGGCAATCGTGGCCGCCGGGTAGGCGATGCAACCGATGACGCGGTCTGGATCAATCGCCTTGAAGAGCACCCCCCCCGGATCCACAGTTTCGACCACTCGGTCGGCGTAAGGACCGTCGAGCTTCTGGAAGTACCACCACGGTATGCCGTTCTGCAGGGTGACTAGGACCGTATTCGACCGGAACAGCGACGGGAGTTGGTCGACGATCGGCACAATCTGATGCGCCTTCAGAGCCAGGAGCACGACATCCTGTGCGTCGAGGTCCGCGATCCGATCGGTTGCCGCAAGGGTCGCGACCTGCCGCTGGCCACCCTCGACCAGCACCATCCCGTTTGCCTTGATGGCAGCCAGGTGCGGGCCACGCGCAATGGCCGACACCTCATGCCCGGCGTTGGCCAGCCGCACCGCCATATAGCCACCAATGGCCCCCGCCCCGACGACACACACCTTCATCTATCTGTATCCTTCGGCACCGCCCTACAGTGCGCCGTCTGTCTTCGCTGCCGCGATCGCCTTGTCGTCCATGCCGAGTACCTGCTTCAGGACCTCATCGGTATGCTCGCCGAGCAGCGGTGACCGTCGCACCTCGACCGGTGAATCGGACAGCTTGATCGGGTTGCCAACCGTCAGATACGCCCCGCGCGTAGGATGATCAACCTCCACCACAGTGCCCGTAGCGCGCAGCGACGGCTCCTCGGACAGCTCCTTCATGGAAAGCACCGGTCCGCACGGCACATTCAACGGATTGAGAATCTCCATGGCCTCGAACTTCGTCTTCGTCATGGTCCACTGCTCGATCTCATCGAACATCTGATCGATCTTAGGGAGTCTGGCCTCGGCGGTATTCCACTCCGGGTCTCCGAGCCAATCCTCGTGTCCGATCACCCTAGCCAGCCCGTCGAAGGCTGCGGCCTGCGCAATGACGTAGAGGTAGGCGTCAGGGTCAGTCTCCCAACCCTTGCACTTAACGATCCACCCAGGCTGTCCACCCCCAGATGCATTACCTGCACGTGGGGTGGCAACACCAAAGGTTCCGTTCGGATACTGGGGATATTCCTTGAGCGGTCCGTGGGCCAGCCGTTGCTGATCCCGAAGTTTGACGCGACACAGATTGAGCACCCCATCCTGCATCGCGCATTCGACTCGCTGTCCTCTTCCGGTAGTCTCCCGCTGGAAGAGGGCCGTGACGATCCCCAGGGCCAGATGGAGACCGGTTCCCGAGTCGCCAATCTGCGCTCCGGTCACCACCGGCGGCCCGCTAGGAAACCCGGTAGTACTGGCGCCGCCGCCCGTGCACTGCGCGACGTTCTCGTAAACCTTGCAGTCTTCGTACGGACCGGGACCGAAGCCCTTCACCGAGGCATAGATGATGCGCGGGTTTATTTCCTGGATCCGCTCCCAGGAGAAGCCCATCCGATCCAGCGCGCCGGGCGCGAAGTTCTCGACCAGCACATCACACGACTCGATCAGACGGGTAAAGATCCCCTTGCCGCACTCATCCTTCGTGTTCAGCGTGATGCTCCGCTTGTTGTGGTTCAGCATCGTGAAATAGAGGCTGTCCACGTCAGGAATGTCACGAAGCTGGCCACGTGTCGCGTCGCCCTTGCCCGGCCGCTCGACCTTAATTACGTCGGCACCGAACCAGGCAAGCAGCTGCGTGCAGGTCGGCCCCGACTGCACATGGGTCATGTCGAGGATGCGAACTCCGTCGAGCGCCTTCATGGTCCTGAGTCTCCTTGGTCTGTCCAGGGCACCCCGCCGCCGGGCCGCCGAGCACGACATTATGTCATCGCTGAGACGTCGGTGAATCTCGTTCAGGCCCACCAGAATACGGTCGGAGGCTACTCATGACACGCGCCGGCCGCCCGCCTCTGTGCACATCGCCTCGCCGGATGTCCACGTCGCCCACGCCGAGCAGTGCATCGTGATGGACGGCCATGGACGAGACGTCGGTCTGCTCACCGGGCCGGTAATGAACACCGGTGACCGAGCCTGAGGCCTGCTCAAAGAGGCCTTGGCCGCACCTCGTGGCGACGAATAGCGCAGTTCTCCCGATCTATGGCCACGAAGCGGCCACCTCCTCCACTCGCCGTAGCGCACGGAGGAGGTTGCCGCCCCAGAGCCGGGCAATCTCAGCTTCGGAGTACCCTCGCCGGACCAGTTCGAGTGTGACATTGAAGCTCTCGCTCGCGTCGTCCCAACCTTCGACCCCGCCCCCGCCGTCGAAGTCAGAGCTGATCCCGACGTGATCGAGCCCGATCAACTGCACCGCGTAGTCAATGTGATCCACGAACGCGGCGACATCGGCACGCTGGAAGATCCGGCCGATCTCGCGCAGTTCCTGCTCGAACCTGGCGCGGTCACCCGACGACAGGGCGTCGAGGCCTCCGTCGTCCCGGGGGATGAGCCCGACCGATTCGCGCAACGCGCTGATTGCGTCATCTCGAGCCTCGGTGGCCTCACTGACGAAGGCGTCGAGCGCCACGGTCTGCATCACGCCATCGTTGTCTGCCAGCGCGCGCAACTGCTCGTCGTCGAGATTCCGGGGGTGGTCGACGAGCGCGCGGACGCTGGAATGTGACGCGATCACCGGGGCCTGGGAGAGCCGGGTGACCTCGAGCATGGCGGCCCGCGAGGCGTGCGACACGTCGACCATTATCCCAAGTCGGTTCAGCTCGCGGACGACCTCCTCGCCAAAGGCGCTCAGCCCACCGTGCTCGCTCGGCCGGTCGCCGAGTTCGGGCCGCGGATTCGCGGAGTCGGCGATGTCGTTGTGGCCGTTGTGAACCAGGCCGAAGTAGCGGGCGCCGAGGTCGTAGTAGGTCTCGACGAGCGACAGATCTTGCCCGATGACATAGCCGTTCTCGACCCCAATGGCGGCCACGAGGCGCCCGGACTCTGCGATCCTAGCGAAGTCATCGGCTGCACGCGCGAGACCAATCCGTTCCGGATAGAGCTCGTCGGTCATGCGGTGGATGGCCTCGAACTTGGTTATCGCGTCCGCTCGAGCACGCGCGTAGTTCTCCGGTGTGCGCTCGGTCTGTGCCACGTAGACAACGAAGAACCCGGCATCGAGACCGCCCGCCTCCATCTTCGGCAAGTCGACCTGTCGAGCGCCACGAACACCGGGGTCGACCTCGTCGGTAGCAAAGTTCAGCGGGATGTCATCGTGGGTGTCGATGGTCAGCACACGCTCGTGGATCTCACGCGCGCGGGTTTCGAGGTCGGCGGCAGGCTCGATCGGCCGTTCTTCTATCACGACCGGCGGTTCCGCTGCGCACCCCGTGAAGGCGCAAACCGCGACCAGCCCCAACCACACACGACACCTGGACCAACCTGTCATCGCTCCTCCCGTGGAACCGTATCCCGCCATTCTATGCGCCGTATACTGGTCGCCCGGTGGCCACCTGCCAGAGAACCCGCTTCCTGCTCCCCGATGAGGTGCACTACCTCAATTGCGCCTACATGGCGCCACTGGCAGACACGGTCCGGGCGGCCGGGATCGCTGGCATTGACCGGCGAACTGCCCCGCACCTGATAACACCGGCGGACTTCTTCGAGGAGAGCGACCACGTCCGGGTGTTGTTCTCCCGGCTCGTCAATGTCTCCGACCCGAACCGTATCGCCCTGCTCCCGTCGGTCTCCTACGGACTTGCCATCGTGGCGCGGAACCTCCCGGTCACCCAAGGCGGCAACGTAGTGATTGTCGAGGAACAGTTCCCCAGCAATGTCTACGCTTGGCGACGGCTGTGCGCGGAAGAGCAGTTGGAGCTGAGAACCGTCGCCGCACCCGACGAAGGCGCCAACAGTGGCCGTGGCGCGGCGTGGAACGCGAGAGTGCTGGCCGCCATCGACCGCCACACGACCCTGGTCGCGCTCCCCCACGTGCACTGGACCGATGGCACCAGATTCGACCTCGCCCGGATCGCTGAGCGCGCCAGGGAGTGCCGAGCCTGGGTCGCCGTCGACGGCACCCAGTCAGTCGGCGCCGTCCCCTTCGATGTCGGGGAGATTCAACCTGACGCACTGGTGTGCGCCGGTTACAAGTGGCTGCTTGGTCCCTACTCGACCGCGCTGGCGTACTTCGGACCGGCTCTCGACGGCGGCCGGCCGCTTGAGGAAAATTGGATCACTCGTCGAGACAGCGGACAGTTCGCCGAACTCGTACACTATCGCGACGAATATCAGCCGGCATCCATCCGGTACGACGTCGGCGAACGGTCGAACTTCACCTTGCTCCCGATGCTGGCCGCGGCGCTGAAACTGGTGCTGGAGTGGACGGTACCGGCGATCTCGGCCTATTGCCGGAATCTGACGGACCAAGTGGTACCCGCCCTCACAGAGCGCGGGTACTGGATGGAGTCCGCCCACTGGCGGGCGCCTCATCTGCTTGGTCTCCACCTGCCGGCCGGCCTCGGCCGAGACCGGCTGGAAGAACGCCTGCGCCGACGTCAGATCTCGGTCTCGATGCGGGGCAACGCGATCCGGGTGGCCCCGCACCTCTACAACGACCGCGACGACATGGGCGCGCTGTTGGACGCGCTGCTGGTGGACTAGCAGTCGGGCCAGGCTTCCTCGATGACTCGCTCGAGCGGACGCGGCCGAGGCTCGACCCGATAGGCCTGGCGCCGGACTAGGTCATAGCGATCACCGGCCCCCAGGAAGTAAAAGCGACCACCCGAATCGAGCAACCGCCGGTGGTCATATATAGCGACATAACTCTGCCCTATCACTTCGAACTCGTCGCCCTCGACGACGATCGCGGTATCTTCGTCAAGCCCGATGCCCAGCAAGGACGGATTCGCCTCGACCACCTCGATAAGATCGAACTGGCGGTTTCGTCGAAGCAGGTGCTGGTCGATGGCGGTCTCTCGAAGATAACCGAACCCCTCGACATGATCGCCCATCATGATCGTATTAGTGGCCGTGTCACCTCTAACCAGGTAGGAGCCGAGGATCGTGGCGCCGGCCGAGGACCCGCCAATGACGCCGCCTCGCTCGAGCACCGCATCCAGTTCTCGGTGCACGCGGGTGTCCAAATACGCGTCGGCCAGACGCCACTGCCGCCCGCCAGAAAACCAGACTCCGCGGGCACGGCGAAGAGGTTCGACAAAGGCTGCCGAATCGGCTTCGCCCCGGTCGGTGGTGTGCAGCACCGTCAGGTCGGTAGCCCCGGCCTCCCGAAACCGGCGTAGTCCAGGGTAGTCCCGGTTGTAGCGCTCCGCACCGCCCGCGGTCGGGATGACGACGATCGGCGCATCCTGTCCGCCGGCCAGTTCTATGAACCGTTCCAGAATGGTGGGGTCGCGCATGGCGCCGCCCACCAGGACGAGCGCGCCACGAGCCGGCCCCCCCGGTTGCGCCCACGCTGGTGCCAGAGCGCAGAACAAGAGCGCGAGAAGCAGGCCCATCGAAACGCGGCCTTCACGACCGATCACAATTGTCAGTGAGATCAACTCAGGCGATTGTATCCCCACTCCCGCCGTGGCCTCAGATCCACTACAATGACGCGGCACTAGCGGTTCCTGCCGCCGCTATGGCCACACCCAAGTCATCATCCATGCCCTCGCCTCGTGCATTCGTCGACGTTCTCGGTGCGCTCCTCATCCTCCTGACGGTGGGCACGGGCGCGCAGGCCCAGAGCCTACCCAACAGCCGCACGCTGCGTTTAGGCAGTCAGAGTGACCTCGCTACCATCCGGGAGGCCGACGCCGCCATCGAGACGCTGCGCCGCGAGGGGAACCTAACGCTACGAGCGCGCACCGTCGACGCGCAGGTCGCCGGCAGAACCCATGAACGCCTCGTCCAACGCCATCGAGGGGTTCCGGTGTTCGGCGCCGAGATCACCCGTCAAACCGACCAGGGCATGACCGTCTCGCTGTTCGGCACACTCTACGACCGACTCACCCTCGAAACCACGCCGACGCTCTCCCCCACCGCGGCGGCACAGGTCTTCGATGATCTCGCGGGCTCAGGTCGCCGGCTAACCGAGCCCCGGTTGCTCGTGCTCCCGACCCGGGCTGCCGTTGGGGACAGTCGACTGGTCTATGAGGCCAGGGTCTTCACCGGCGCTCGGCTGATGGCGTACTTCATCGATGCCGGAAGTGGCGAAGTGGTCTGGTCGTACAACGACCTCAAGACCCAACAACCCACCCTTCCCTGCCAGCAGTGCACAGTCGGCGAGGGTCTGGGCGTCAAGGGCGACCGCAAGAAACTCAGCGTCACGACCGTCGGTGGCGCGTTCTTGGCGCACGACCGGCTCCGCCCGGCCGATGTCTATACCTTCGACCTCCGCGGGGATTGGGTACGCACCCTCGCCGTACTGAACGGAAGCACCCAGCTGTTCGATGCCGACCTGGCCGCTGACGCCGACAACGACTGGCTGGACGGCGCAAGTGTCGACGCACATGTCGGCATGGGCTGGACCTATGACTATCTGTTCTCCCGGTTCGAACGCCAGGGCCTGAACGCCGAGAACGTCCGGATGATCAGCCTGGTCCACCCGATCGACCGGTCTGACGTGTTTACAGCCCCGCCCGAGCTCGTCGGACTCTTCAACCTGAACGCGTTCTACTGCGGCCTCTGCGGCCCGGACGGTGTCGGAGTGGCGGTGTTCGGCGAGGGACTTCCGCCCAATCTTCTACTGGGCGGCAAACGCATCGGCTACTTCTCCGGCGCCCTCGATGTCGTCGCCCACGAACTGGCGCACGCCGTCACCGACTTCACCTCGGCGTTAATTCCGCTGGACGAATCCGGTGCGCTGAACGAGGCGTTCTCCGACATCATCGGGGTGGAGGTAGAACACTACGCCGAACCCTTCTTCCGGGACGGTGCAGGGCGGGCTGACTACCTGCTGGGCGAAGACGTAATCGAACCGGGCGGCATCCGGTCACTACCGAATCCGCAGCAGTTCGGCGACCCAGACCACTACAGCCTCCGCTTTCTGGGCCTCGACGACAACGGTGGGATCCACACCAACTCGCTGATCGCCACCCATGCCTATTACCTCGCGATCGAGGGAGGCACGAACCGCGTCTCGGGCCTTGACGTGACCGGGGTCGGCGCCGCGAACCGGGAACAGATGGAGCAGATCTTCTTCCGCGCGTTCACCCAGTTCCTAACGCCGCTGTCGACCTTCGCCGACGCCAGGGCGGCGACCATCCAGGCGGCCCGCGATATCTATGGCGTCGGAAGCACGCCCGAAGCGGCCGTCATTCAGGCCTGGGACGCGGTCGGGGTGCAGTAGCGCCAGAGCTGAGAAGCACGATGCCGACACTCGTCAGAACCCTGCGATCGACCGCGCAGCTACTGTCCCTGAGCGTGCTAACGCTCTGTGCTGCGATCACATTGCTGCCAGGGGTCGTCTACGCCCAGGGTCGGCCGACCGAACGGATCACGGCTCGCATCGATAGCGGCTGGCGGCCAGCCGCGCGTACCTTCGCTGGTACCACCACGTTCGAGGCCTTCTCCGAGCTCGGCAGCTTCGAGGTCGACTACGAAATCCGGGAAGGGGTCGTAATCGACGGAGGTCTCTCTTTCCTGTTGTGGCGCAATCTGGCGGTCGGGCTGGATGTCTCCAGCTACGCCTCGATCAATTCGGCGCAACTGAACACCGAGCTTCCCCACCCGTTCTTCTTCGACCTCCCTCGAACGACCAGCGGCGTCGCCGGGGGACTCCGGCGGGAGGAACTGAGCGTGCACCTGCGGGCCCTCTGGATGACCGGGTTCTCCGACTGGCTGGTCGTCTCCTTCTCTGGAGGCCCCAGCCTAATCAACGCTAGGCAGGACTTGGTCTCGTCAGTGCAGCACCGGGAAATCGGGTTCCCGTTTGGTGAGATCATCTTCGAGGGACACTCCCAGACCACCCAGTCAGAGAACGCGTTGGGCGTCAACGCGGGTATCGACATCGATGTCTACGCGCTACACCACCTGCCCTTCTTCAGCGGGTCCGAAACGATGCGCCACCTCGGACTGGGCGTGCTGTTCCGCTACGTTAGCGGGTCCGCTAACCTGCAGGTGGGTGACTCTCCCGTGTCGGTCGACCTCGGCGGTTTCCAAGTCACGACCGGCATCCGCTTCCGTTTCTAGGGAACAGCGGCGCCATTCCAGACCATTCGTGCCACGTTGCGGGTCGGTCTAGGGCAAGAGTTCCAGGAGAGAAAGCGGGTCGACACGGGCACCGTTGAGGCGGACCGTCCAGTGGAGGTGCGGACCGGTCACGCGGCCGGTGGAACCGGCCTTCCCGACGACCTGTCCCGGCTCGATGAGAGCACCCTCCTCGACCATGATCTCCGACAGGTGGGCAAAGTACGAGTACAAACCCCACCCGTGGTCGAGGATCACCGAACCGCCGGAAAAATAGGTGTCTCCGGTGAGCACCACGCGTCCATGGTTGGGCGCCGCGATCGGGGTACCCTCGCTGGCTCGAAAGTCGGCGCCGCTATGGGGGTTTCTGGGCTGACCGTTGAAGACGCTCCGGCTGCCGAAGGCACTTGTCGCCGCGCCGGGGACGGGTCGGCCCCAGGCGCCTCGCCAGAGCCGGTCTGGCGACGACGACACGAAGATCGCCTGCTGCTCCCTCGACTCACGCGCGATCCGCTCGGCTACCTCGGGCGGCGGCTCGACATACCTGGGAGCAACCCGAAGCTGACGGGTGGGGTACGACTTGTCGCCAACGCCGAGCCGGTGCAGCACCTCCACCGTCCGCCCTCCCGACACCGCGGTCACCAGCAGCTGGAGGTCGTGCAAGCCTGGCTCCACGTCGAGATCCACGCCGACCAGGCCATGCCAATCTCCGCTGGATTCCCGATAGAACCCGACTCGCCGGTCAAAAATCCGTCCTTCCACCGCCGACAGCGGCTCGTCGGCAGCCACCCGAACCACTACCAGCTCGCCGGGCGCCACCTCGCGGGCACGCTCGCTGACCTGCACGTCAACCCCCTGGGTTCGGACCGCCTGGAGGCCACCGACAGTCATCAACACGACCGCGGCGAGCACCCGCAGGCGTTGGCGTCCATGCATCCGGTTACCTCTAGCCGCCAAAGAGCGCGACGTCGAACACCCGGTCGAGGATGATCAAGCCGGTCATGCTGGTGAAGATGGCCAAGCTGAACCAACTGAACCATATGACCGGTTGGGAGGGATAGAACGCCTTGTCCTTCTTGGGAATGACGGTTAGGCAGTAGTAGATGTTGAGAAAGAAGATCACCGGCGCAATGAAGTACGCCAAGGCGGACGAGAGAAGCACGAGCTGCACCGGCCGCTCGAAGCCCGCGATGATCAGCACCGCGGCCACCAGCGAGTAGATCATCGTGATCCGGTAAATGTTGTACTCCGACATCCAGGCGCTACGATGCTCGGCCGTGAGTCGGTCGGTCGCGATGCCCGAGAGCGCCGCGGTCGACGGGAACAAATTGCGGCAGCAGGCGGCCGCTACCCGCGGCCACCCGTCGAAGTAGTTGAACGCGGTGGAGAATGTAGCGGCGAACGCCCCGCCCACAAACACAAACATCATCCCGGGACCGACGCTGTCGGTGAAGATCCTGGCGATCTCACCGATCACCCCGGTGCCGGCCACCTCGGCGGGATACAGCCAGACCGCGGCCAGCAGCAGGAAGATCGACGCCAGCAGGAACGACACGATGTGTCCCATCGTGAAGTCAAGGATGCCGATCCTGAACCACCGGCGACAATATTCCTGGGTATGCTCCGGCAGGGTCGACACATCCACCGTCAGGTCTTCCTTGGTCGACGAGAACGGGTCGAAGCGCCGCGCGATCCCCTCCGCCTCGAGCTGCTCGCGAATCCGACCCATACCGACCCGCTTGGCCTTGCCCCACTCGGACGCCTGGAGTGAGACATCTATGCCGGTCGGCAGCAGGCCCAGGAAGGAGGCAATCACAAGCCACGACCCGCCCGGAATCTCGACCGTAAAGAAACGACCCATCGCCGACCAGGGTGCCGGTTCGAACAGATACACGCCGACCGTGGACACGAACAGGATTCCAGCCAGGATCTTGGTCGCAAGCTCAACCGCCGCGTAGCGGCCGTACAGGATAATCCCCACCGAAACCAGCCCCAGCCCAAGCCCGAACACCCAGCTAGGTAGCCCCAACCCAAAGAACTCGGAAAAGATGAAGAACAGTACCGCCGCCGCCGCGGCCAGCCGACCAGCCTGCCCGAGCGCGCACTGGATCACGGTGGTCACCAGCACGTAGTAGACCGGCCACTTCCCGGGAGCGGTGGAATAGGCGTCGAGCATGCTGCGCCCGGTAGCGTTGGTGAACCGAAACGCCATCTCGAACCCGTAGTACTTGAAGACGTAGGCGAGCGGGATACACCAGAGCAGGGCATATCCGAAACGACCACCGGCCACCGGCGCGGTCACCAGGTGACTCGTGCCGATCCCGGTCATCATCAAGATGAGCCCTGGACCGAAGTGCCGCATCAGTCCACGCGGACCGGTGTCTGGCAGCGGCAACGCATCGAGACGCTCATGCTGGTCCGGCATGGCCGCAATCCTACCAGAGGTTGGCGATAGGCCGATTGACGACCAAGTGGAGTCAAACACTCACGGTAAGATCGACCGGTCTGGAGGAACGCATGCTTGTAGAGCGCACTCACTCCCTGTTTTGGCGGTTTGTCACCTTCGCGCTCTCTGCCGCCGTCGCATCAGCAGGTGTGGGCTGCGGGGCCACTATCGCCCGGGACGTCGAACCGGGACGAGATGCTCGCGGCACTGAGGTCGCGATGACGGCCGGTCACCCGCTTGCCGCCGAGGCCGGACTCGCGGTGTTGCAGGGTGGGGGACTCGCCATGGACGCGGCCATCACCGCCGCCGCGGTTCTCGCCGTGGCGCGCCCGCACATGAACGGCGTGGGCGGCGACATGCTGCTCCTGTACCACGACTCGGCCACCAACCTGACCTACGGGCTGAACGCCTCGGGCCGCGCCGGAAGCCGGATGACCCTGGAAGAACTGAAGACGGCGGGTCATGAAGAGATGCCCGCGACCGGGCCGCTCAGCATCTCAGTGCCTGGTGCTGTCGGCGGCTGGGCCGAGGGACTCCGTCGCTTTGGCACGATCCCGCTGGCCCAGGCACTGCAACCAGCGATTCGCCTGGCCGAGCAGGGACTGCCGGTCTCGGAACGGCTCGCGGAGGACATCGCCACCGCAGAGGACAAGCTCCGGGCGGAGCCGGAAGCCACTCGAATCTTCCTGCCTGGCGGGGCACCGCCCGAGGTGGGCTCCGTGCTGCCGCGACCGGATCTGGCCGCTACGCTGCGCATCATCCAGGAGCAAGGATGGGAAGAGTTCTACTCCGGCGCGCTGGGCCGGCGGATCGTGCGCTTCATCGAGGAGCGCGGGGGTCTGGTCGGCTACAACGACATGGAGAACTACCTGGCCGAGTGGACGGTGCCGATCCGGACGCGTTACCAGGGACTCGAAGTAATAGCCATGCCGCCCAACAGCCAAGGCGTGACGCTCCTCGAAGAGTTGGCCATGCTGCAGCATCATGACCTCACGGCCATGGGACACAACTCGGCCGACTACCTCCACACCATCGCCGAGGCAATTCGCCTTGCCTTCATCGACCGGGACAGCGAGGTGGCCGACCGGGCCGCAATGCGGACTACGCCTGAAGAACTCCTCGAACCGGGTCGTATCCGCGCGCTGGCCGACAGCATCGATCCGAGCGGTCGGGCGCCAAGGGTCGAGGCGATCGTGAGTGAGAACCATCCGAATACCGTGTATGTCATCGCGGTCGATCAATACGGGAATGTGGTCTCGCTGATCCAAAGTCTATTCGCCAGCTTCGGCTCCGGCCTGGTGGTGCCCGAGACCGGCATCGTCCTGCACAACCGCGGCTCACTCTTCCGGTTCGACGAAGACCACCCAAACGTCTTCGCCCCCTACCGGCGTCCGTTCCACACCCTGTGTCCGGTAATCGTCCTCAGTAACGATCTCCCGCTGCTGGCCCTGGGCACTCCGGGAGGAGACGGGCAAACCCACACCATCACCCAGGTGCTGAATAACATCCATCTGTTCGGGATGAGTCCGCAGGCCGCGATCGACGCGCCCCGGATCCGCCGACTTAGCGACGGGTCACTGGCGATCGAAGATCGGATGCCCCAGGAAGCACGGGACGCGCTCGAAGCACGGGGCTACACGGTTCACACCCGGACGGGCTGGACCGCCGAATTCGGGGGCGCGCAAGCGGTCGTGATCGACCAGATGACCGGTCGTCGCATCGCCGGCGCGGATCGACGCCGCGAAGGCTGGGCGCTCGCCTACTAGAGCCGCCTGACACCTACTAGTCCGGCTGGTCGGAGCGAGAGGCATCCGGCACCGGTGCCTGGTAGATTGTCCGCCCCACGAAGAACGGTCCCATCTCCTGCATGTACTCGGAGGTCTGTGCGGTGGGCCGCATGTCCTTAACCAGCTTCGACAACGGGTAGAGCTCGGGGCCAATCAACCCGATCACGAACTCGTTGTCGTCCCGGTCGAGACCATGGCACTCGAGCCGTACGTCCACCGCCAGCGCGAGCTCGCCATACCCGCGGCCGATCATGCCGTGTTCCATCAAGATGCGTCCCTGCTCGCCTCGTGACAAACGGTTGAACGCACCGAGCCGACGCAAGGGGTACCAGACACCCCAAGGCTGCTTGGGGTCGAGCACGTGGCGGCGCACACGGTGCAGTAAAAAGTCGGCCAGGTCGGTCTCGCGCCCACTGGCATAAGTGCGCCCGAGCATGGTGAAATCTGGCGATGGCGTCAGGTCGGTGAACGCGGGTCCGGCCAGCAGTTCGCGGCCCGCATCGACGAACAGCTGCGGATCTTCTGACATCAGTACAACGCCGATCCCACGCGGGTCGTTCACGTTGGCGTAGACAGCCGCCTCGAGACCGCTGGACCGGACCGCTTCGATCACCGCGCGTTGGTCGAGACACCCGGTAAAGACCTGCAACTGGACGAAGAGGCGCGACTCGAGGGTCTGTGGTTCACCACGAATGGGGGCACCATGTTCGACCAGATCCGGCACGAATTTCTCCATCGCCGCGGCCGGTGGGCGGCCGCGGGACGACGAACGGGAAGCAGAGGGCACGTCGGTCTTGTCGGTCATTGGGCTCGAGCCTCGAAGAATCGGGCGACCATTCTATACGAGGCAGCGTCTGACTCTCGGAACGCCCCTGCACACCAGGTTGTCGGCGTCTGGCCCGGGTGATAGTGTCGAGTTGTCCATGCGACATGCCGCGCTCGTCCCAGCGCTCCTGTTCTTGACGCCCGTGATGGGGGACACTTTCGCGCAGGAGCGCAAAGTCGACCCGCTGCCCGCGGTCGAGCTAGCGGTGAACCTCGAGCGGCTGAAGCAACGGCTGGAGGAGCTACCCGAGAGCGACGAAGAACGGTCGCTGCTAAAGCTCGATTACTATGTCTCGGTCTATGGTCGAGCGCCCGAGATCAACGTGCTCGAAGGCTTCGATCTCCACAACGGCCCGGTGCCATTCGGGCCACCGATGCACGACGACTTCCAGGCGCTCTGGACCCCCGAGGAGTTCAGTGCGCCGGCGGCCGACCTCACGTCGATCCTGGGCTGGCTGCTAAAACGGTAGTCTTAACGGGTCAGCCGCACGTGAACTTCGTCCTGCTCGCCGCTTCCCATACAATATGCGGTCGGTGAGCCGCGTCACGCGGTTCAAGGATTCCCTCCTGGCCGGCGCGCTCCGGGCCCGGCCACGTTCACGACCGAGGTGAGATCAGTGGGTTCAGCAACCATCGACTACAAAGCTGGTGTTTCGGGTCTCGACGGACTTCTGAGCGTACTAGGCGACGACGCCGCGCTACTCGACCATACATGCTCGACGATTCCCGCCGACAACCTCCATCTGCCGGGGCCTGATTTCGTCGATCGCTGCGTCGCCCCGTCGAACCGTCCCATCCGGGTACAGACCGCGCTTCAGTCACTGTTCGGCGCGGGGCGGCTGGCAGGGACCGGCTATGTCTCAATCCTACCGGTCGACCAGGGCATCGAGCACTCGGGAGGCGCCTCGTTCGCCCCGAACCCAGCGTATTTCGACCCAGAGAACATCGTGAAGCTAGCGATCGACGGGGGCTGTAACGCCGTGGCGTCGACTCTCGGCGTGCTGGGCGCCGTCTCGCGCCGCTACGCGCACAAGATCCCGTTCATCCTGAAGTTCAACCACAACGAGTTCATCTCCTACCCGAACAGCTTCGACCAGATCCGCTTCGCCACGATCGAGCAGGCGTTCGACATGGGCGCGATGGGCGTCGGCGCCACGATCTACTTCGGTTCAGACGAGTCGCGCCAGCAACTGATCGAAGTGTCGGAGATGTTCCAGCAGGCGCACGAAATGGGGATGTTCACGGTGCTGTGGTGCTACCTCCGCAACTCGGACTTCAAGACCGCCGACGCCGACTACCACACCGCCGCCGACCTCACCGGCCAGGCGAACCACCTCGGCGTTACCATCGAAGCGGACATCATCAAGCAGAAGCTGCCAGAAACCAACGGCGGCTACACCGCGCTCAAGTTCGGGAAGACGCACAAGAGCGTCTACGATCAGCTAACGACAGACCACCCCATCGACCTAACCCGCTATCAAGTGGCCAACTGCTACATGGGCCGGGCCGGGCTCATCAACTCCGGCGGCGCCTCATCGGGCGAGAGCGACCTCAAGGAAGCGGTCAAGACTGCGGTCATCAATAAACGCGCCGGCGGCACCGGACTGATCTCGGGTCGGAAGGCGTTCCAGCGTCCAATGAACGAAGGCATCACGCTCCTGAACGCCATTCAGGACGTCTACCTAACGAAGGAAGTCACGATCGCGTAGGTTCCGGCGAACCTACTCTTCCCGGGCCCAAAGTTCCAAGCGGATCGACAGCAAGAAGTATTTCTTCCGAAGCTCGACCACCCGGTCGGAATAGCCCACACTCGGAATCTCCTTCTGCCGAAGCCGGCGGCGCAACTGGCGTAACTCGAACCGATACAGATCGTTGATGACCTCCTTCGCCTTCGCCGGCGGAGTGGTCACCCGCGGCCGCACGCCAAAGAGCAGCAACTCTTCCAGAACACGCGGATGGTAGGTGTATTGCGGCACGGACTTAAGACCTCAGGCGTGGATTCTACGATCGACCTAGGGTTTTCGTGCAGCGCACTCATCGCGAAAACCAGATAAGGTCGCCGGCCACGGCTCACACGAAGGCGACCGCGTGGTACCCTGACCACGTGCGGCGGGACACCCCTGTCATCCACCCTCAAGTTCTCCCCCTCATTGCCGCTGTCGCGGTGTCGCTGGTCGTCAACGCAGCTCCGCTCTTTGCCAACGACGACCTGACGGTGCCGTCACCGACCTATCCGGAGGCGGTGGAGGCGATGCGGGCCGGCAACTCGGCCGCGGCGCTCGAACAGCTCGATGCGGCGATCGGTGTGGGAACGCCGCCGCTCGAAGCGCTGGTCCTCCGAGCCACCTTACTCGACCAGCTTGGACGGCCTGCGGCCGACGGCGCCTGGAACGCGGTTATTGAGCGCGAGGTCTGGATGCGCACCTTTGCCAGACGGGCCTTGGTGGTGGGGCGAACCGACCGAGGAAACCTCTCCGGAGCCCGGTCGCTCCTCACGGATCTGGATCGGGCAGACGCGACGCGCCACATAGACCTCGCGATGGATCTCGCGGCCGCGGCGGGGCGGGGCGACGATCCCGCGATGGCCGCCGAGCTGTATCGTTCCGTGCTCAGGCGACGCAGCCGGGGCGCCACCGCCGACCGCGCCCGTCTGGGTCTCGCCGCGGCTCAGGAGGCCAGCGGCGACGTCGTCGCGGCCTTGACGACCCTCCGAGAGACCCAGCTCGAACATCGGACCGGCCTGGGCTATACCGACGCCGTCGCGGCGGAGTCGCGGCTGCTGGCGGTGAGCGGACGCGCAGCGCGTCCGCTCACCCCCGAACAGCACCAAACCCTCGTGCGGCGGTTGCGCGGCTACTCGCGCTACACGGAGGCCGTCGCCCTTATCGAGGCGTGGCGGGCCGTGGCGCCTGAAGCAGCCGAACAGATCGACGCCGAGCTCGTGGGCGTGCTCTACGACGGCCGCGCCAACGAAGACGCCGTGGCGCTCTGCCTAGCCTTTGCCGATCGGTACCCGTCAAGCGCTCTACTTCCCGGCGTGCGACTGACCGAATTTCGGCTGGCGGTGCGCATGGGCGATACCGCGAAGGCCAAACGGCTCGGTCAGGTGCTCTGGCGCGGCGGTTTGAGTGGCTCGACGGCGTCCGACCGGTTCGCCGCCGGCGAGCTGCTAGCCGCCTATCTGGTGGCGGTCGGGGAAGTCGACGAGGCCCTGCGCCTGTATCGGGAGCTCTTCCAGGGCGCGCAGGGCGGCGACGCGCAGCGGCGGATGCTGTGGAAGGCAGGCGTGGCGGCATTGCGCGCGGGCGATGCCAACCGTGCCCTCACGAATCTCCGCGCGCTGAATCGACGAAACCCTACCGGCGACCTGGAGCCGGCCGGCATCTACTGGCAGGCGGTAGCCGAGCTGACTGCGGGCGAACAGCAAGGTCAGGCCCACCGCGCACTAAACAGACTCGTCCAGACCCGTCCCCATCATTACTACGGGCTCCAAGCGGCGGCCCGGCTGAAAGAGCTCGGAGCCGATCTGCCATCGCCAGCTCCCCGCGAATTCCCGACGCTAACGCTCGAGGCTTCCACCCGTGCGCGGGCGGAGTTCAAAGCCGCGATGACCCTGGCCCGCGCCGGACTGGTCAACGATGCGGCGTGGTATCTCCGGCGGCTACTAGAGGACGAGACGCGCAATCGGGCACTGGCGCTGCTGGCCACCCGCGCCTCGGCCGAAGGTAGCGCGTGGGAGGCGGTGCCGCGACTCCTGGTGACACACTTCGCCGGCTATCTGCAGCAAGGGGCCGACGCGCTGCCGGAGGACTTCTACCAGCTGGTCTATCCCCGTCCCTACGACAGCGCCGTGACCCCCGCGGCAGCGGATCGGGACATTGACCCGGGCCTCATGTTCTCGCTGATGCGACAGGAGTCGCGATTCGACGCCGACGCCCGCTCGTTCGTGGGCGCACTGGGACTGTTTCAGATCATGACCTACACCGCCACCGAGCTCGGGCCACGGTCCGGCCTCGACGAGCTCTCGGCGGCCGACCTCGAAAACGAGGAGGTCTTGCTCAGACCAGAGGTTAACGCCAGCATCGCGGCCACGCTCGCCGGCGATCTGCTGACCATGTTCAGCGGCCAACTCGCCCCGGTCATCGCCTCCTACAACGCGGGCGAGGAGCGCGTGGCCATCTGGTGGGAGTCGGCGCAGAAGCTCAGTGAGGATCTGTTCGTCGACACCATTCCCTACAGCGAAACTCGACGGTTCGTCCGGGAAGTGCTGGCCAACGTCGCCGGGTACCAGCGGGTGTACGGCACCACCCAATAGACAGATCTCCTTCCTCCTGACTCCGGCATTCTGCGGTACTCGCTGCCCCATCTCCATCGGATTTTCGTCGGCGGACAGAGCAGCTCGACGGCGCCTGGAAGTCGTTCAGTCGCAGTCACGGGCGGCGCTGGGCGCGGTGGTAAATATGCGTGATTAATCACGAATCTCTTCAAGTGATCGAACCCGGGGAAGCAACGTGTCGCTGATCGCTACGGGGTGTCCTGGGCGGCTCAATCGGCTCAAAACCCGACCGCCGCACTGGTGCGTCGGCGGTCTTCGGCGCCCTCAAGCAGGTCATTCTTGCCGTCGTGGTAGATAGCCGAGACCGCGCCCTGCACGCGGGTCTCGACCATCTGGTGCCCGCGCGCCCTGAGCAGGGCCAGCGTGTCGGGCGACAGCCCCCACCGCTCGTAGCGGGTTTCATCAGGCAACCACTGGTGATGCAGACGCGGCGCGTCTATCGCCTCCTGAATGTTCATCCCGAAATCGATGACATTGACCAGCGTCAGCAACACCGTATTGATGATCGTGCGGCCACCGGGTGAGCCGGTGACCATGAGCAAATTGCCATCGCGAGCGACGATAGTAGGGGTCATGCTGGACAGCATCCGCTTGCCCGGCTCCGCCAGATTCGGTTCAGTACCGATGAGGCCCGTCTCGGTGGTCATCCCTGGAGCAGGATTGAAGTCGCCCATCTCGTTGTTCAACAGGAAACCGGCGCCGGGCACAGTAATCTTCGAGCCGTACCTCTGCTCGAGGGTGTAGGTTAGCGAGACGGCGTTCCGCTCGGCATCCACCGTCGACACATGCGTGGTCTCGTCCCCCTCTGTCGGCCATTCGAAACTGGACGGTGATGAGACGGATGCGCGATCGAGGTTGATCGTCTTTCGGAGTTCCTCGGCGTACTCCTTCGAGATCAGCTGGTCGATCCGCATGTCGGCGTTGAACGCCGGATCTCCCAGATGCCGTGCCCTGTCTGCGTACGCGCGCCGCATCGCTTCAATCAGCAGATGCGTCGTAGCCGCAGAGCCGGCGCCAAGCCTGGCCAGGTCGTAGCCTTCTAGAACATTGAGCATCTCGATGACGGCGGTCCCTCCGGAACTGATGGGAGGCATCGAGAGGATCTCGTGGCCACGGTAGGTACCTCTGATGGGCGTCCGTCGAATCGCGCGGTAGGCGCCCAAGTCGACCTGGGTGATGAGCCCGCCATTGGCGGCCATCTCCTGCTCGATCAGCTCGGCCGTCAGGCCCTGATAGAAGCCAGCCGGACCCTCTTCGGAGATTCGGGTTAGGGTGTCGGCCAACTCGCCCTGACGCAGGGTCTCGCCGGTCTGATACGGCGCTCCGTCATTGGAGAACTGCGCGACCGAGGCCGGGTAGTCGGCCATCCTGGGCAGCACGCTGGCGAGCGAGCTGGCGAGTGGGTTAGACACCGGAAATCCGTCCCGGGCCAGCGCGATCGCGGGGGCCAGTAGCCGCTCCCAGGGCAGGACACCATGGTCCGACCAGGCGAGGTACAGTCCAGCCACCGTCCCTGGCACGCCGACCGCCAGGTGCGAGTCGTGATGCAACACCCGGTCGTAGGCGCCGCCGTCCATAAACATGGTCGGATAGGCTCGCGAGGGTGCCATCTCACGGAAGTCGTAGGCCACCGGCTCGCCCGTCGCGGGCCGATAGACCAGGAACCCGCCTCCGCCGATGTTTCCGGCAGCCGGATAGGTAACAGCAAGCGCGAACGCGGTGGCCACCGCCGCGTCGATAGCGTTACCTCCCTCGCGCATGACCTCCGCTCCCACCTCGGAGGCGAGCTGATCCTGAGAAACCACCATCGCCTGCCTGGCGCGAATCGGCTGGCTACTCGCCGTCAACGTGCTCGGCGTCAACACGAACAGGACACTAGCCAATGCCAGGGACAACCGTCGCAACTGGCTCCGACCGTACGGCGCCGTCATCCGTCCATAATGGCTCCCGGGGTCGAGTTAGCGCAAGCATCGTTGGCTGGCCGGAACTTGCTACACTTTCCAGCCAGAGGTTCCAATGTCAGAACGTCGAATCGTCACGCTGGCCGCCGCCACCGCACTGCTCGTTTCATCACCCGCGTTCGCCCAGTCGCGCGGGCTCCTTCCGACTGACTACTACCAGGAGGTTGGGGTCGGAGAGGTCGCCATCTCGCCCGATGGTGCACTGGTGGCCTTCACCGTCACCACAAACGACGAGGCGGAGAACCGGAGACATCGGGAGATCTGGCTACAGGAGCTGCGGGGCGGCAGACCCGAAGGCGACGCGTTTCGCTTCACCGACCCGACGCAGGAAGCGAGCGCACCACGCTGGTCTCCAGATAGCCGCCTGCTGAGCTTTCAGTCTCGTCGCGGAGACGGCGCCGGTGCTGGCACCACCTGGTTCGCCCGCGTGACCTTCCCCGGCGGCGAGGCTTACCAGATCGCAGGCGTGCGGGGCGCCCCCGTGTGGTCGCCCGACGGCGCCTGGCTCGCGTATGTGGCGCATCCGGAGACCGGCGACGAGGAACTGGGCGAACGGGAAGGCTGGATCGCGCCAGACGCCGTCACGGACACACTGGTCGCCGAGCGCTTCGACGGCCGGGTCATCACCTCGACCCGCTACAAGCGGGATGGCACTCTGAGCTTGTTGCCGCACTACCAAACGCAACCGAAACGCCAGCTGTTCGTCGTCCCGGCTAACGGCGGCGAGCCGGTGCAACGGACCGACCTACCATTCGACGTCGGCGCTCCGGTGTGGTCAGCCGACGGCGAGCACATCTACTTCACGGGCGACGAGGACGAGGATGACGAGCTCCGGTTCACCCTCACGTCGAACATCTACCTGATAGGACGAGAGGACGGCGAGCCGGAGACACTGACCTCCAACCCCGGCAGCGAGACCGCACCGGTGGTCTCGCCCGACGGAACCAAGCTGGCCTTCCTCCAATCCCGAGCCCGGGGAGAACCTACCGACATCCGGGTCGTGAACCTGGCGACGGACGGCAGTTTCCGTGGGCTTCCGCGCAACCTGACGTCGGACTGGGAGTACATCCCAGGCCCCCCGAGCTGGACAGCTACCGGCGAGGCGGTCCGTTTCGTGGCCGGAATCTCCGGTAACAGCCACGTGTACGAGCTCTCGATCACCGGTGACCTCATCCGACAGGTCACCGACGGCGACCGGCAGGTGCGATCGCTCAGCGCGACCAGCGATGACCTGGTCATGGCTTATACCGTGACCGATGCAATCTCGCCAGCTGAGGTATACGTCAACCGGAGCGATGGCACCCTCCAGCAGCGGATCACGAGCTTCAACGACGGCTGGCTAAACGAGATCGCACTACAGCCGGTAGAGCCGCTGACCTGGTCCGTCGAGGACGGCACGGAGATCGAAGGGTGGGTCGTCCGTCCGGTCGACTACGTCGACGGCGGGTCCTATCCGATGGTGGTAAAGATCCATGGCGGGCCGTACGGCGCCTACGGCAACGGGTTCTTCCGGACATTCCACGTCCTGTCAAATGCCGGCTTCTTCGTCCTCTACACGAATCCACGTGGCTCGACCGGCTACGGCCACGACTTCATGTACGCGGCGACGCCAGGGTGGGGCGAGGTCGACTCGGAAGACATCCTGACTGGCGTCGATGCCGCGTTGGCCGCCTACCCGGACATCGACCCCGATCGGATCGGCGTCTCAGGCGGCAGCTACGGCGGCTTCATGACAAACTGGTTGACGGCAACCACCGACCGGTTCGCTGCCGCCGTCACCAGCCGATCGATCGCGGACTGGACCAGCCTGTACGGATCGAGCGACGCGCAGGGTCTACTGGAGTTCGCCTTCGGAGGCCCGCCCTGGGAGCAGCGTGAACTCTACGACCGGCTCTCGCCGATCAGGTATGTCGAGAACGTGACCGCGCCAACACTGATCATCCACAGCGAGAACGACTACCGAACACCGATCGGCGACAGCGAAAAGTGGTTCATGACACTGAAGCACCGGGAGATCCCGACCGAGTTGGTCCGCTATCCCCGATCGAGCCACGGACTGTCTCGCACCGGAGAACCCTGGCTACTGGTCGACCGGCTTGAGCGGCTCCGAAGCTGGTTCGTCCACTGGCTCGGCAACGACACCTAGACCGGTGGACAGGAGTAGCCAGGCGGGCAGAGCACCTACCTTTCTACGCCAGCGCCGTCCATGGCCGGCGGCGCGGTGGCGGACGACATCTCCTGTAGCATCTCGCTGGCGGAAATGCCGGTCCAGCAGTGACCGCGACCGGCGCCATACTCGATCCGGGCGTCGAGACCCGGACGCGAGGCGAGCCAGCCGTCAAGTAAGTGAACGGCATCCTCAAGGAAGTAGTCGTCCATCTCGCCCACCCAAATGTTCAGCTTTCCCTTGAGCTGTGGCGCCAGCTTGTCCCAGCCCACCTCGAGCACCCGTCGCAGGTCGTAGCGCTCCCACTGGCGGGCCACGGCCCGATCGAGACGACCGGTCACCGGATCCCACAGCGGCTGCGGCAGGCCTTCCGGGCCGCGCGGCCCGTAGGCGGCGTTCCAGGCTCCCCACTGGCGTCCCGACATCGTCCAGCGGTCACCCTCGCCTAACACATTCTCGAGCCGGAGCTCATGACGCATGGTGAAGCGGATCTCGCCGTCACGCCCCCGGGCGCTCGCCAGGTCATCGCCGCGCGCGTCGAGATAGGCGCTGTCGTCGGCATAGATGTTCACCAGCTGGAACCCGCGGAAGTCGACGCTGTCCGGGCACGAGGCCCAGGCGCCGCCGAAATAGTCCGGGTAGAAGATCTGGAGCGCCAGCGAGACCCACCCACCAGTCGAGCTTCCGTCGAGCACGCGCGATCCAGCACGACCCAGTCCCCGGAACCGCTCCTCGACATAGGGAATCAGCTCCTGGGTCACCGCATCGCCATACGGTCCGTTGTTCGCCGAATTGACCTGATACGGATCCCCGAATGGTCCGGTCCCGTCGAGGTGCAGCAGGAGCATCTGCGGCGCATCATCAGCCATCCAGGCGGTTCGGAACGGATGGCCGGGACGCATCAGTCGGCGGATGACCGTGTATCTGGCGCCGTAACCCCCGGTTCGCACGCGGACGGGGTACTTCCGGTCAGGCTCATCGTCATGGCTAACTGGCAGGATCACGCCTGCTCGCAGGTAGATCGGCCGGCCGTGGAACGACGACAGCAGTTCGGAGCGGATCCGGACGTAGCGCAGCAGTCCATCGTCGGCAGGCAGGGTCTCTGGCGGAAGCTCCTGATCCAAATGCAGGCGGATGACAACACCGGCCTCAGCACCAAGAGTCACGGACACGGGCCGGCTATACAGGGTGCCAGGCGCCGTCGGCGAACGCAGGTCGCGGTTGGTGAGGAGCACCGCTTGTACGGCATAGGTTCCAGGTTCTAGGTCCTCAAGATCTTCCAGCGGAAACAGTGCTGACGTTCCATCGAGCGTCACCGTCTGCCCCGGCGTAAACCCCCTCACATCGCGACCAAGGATAGGTGAAGCGCCGGTCCCGGTCCTGCCGATCAACCGCCGCGGCTCCGGGCTACCTGCGGGTGCCAGCACCACTAGCAGCCGGCCGTCCGACTGCGGCGCCATGGACACTTCGAGCGTGACCTCGAAGCGCGGCCCGGCTGGGGATTGGGCCTGGCTCTCGACCGCGAGAGCGAACGCCGCGAGACAGGTCGCAGCAAGAAACGAGAGGATCGACGAACGGCACATAGAGCGGGTGTACTGGGCGACGTCGGCGCCGCTTTTCTGACTTCGGACGAGCGTACACCACCAGGGGCATTGACCGCCCGCCAGACGACATCGTCGGCACCCCGGCATGGAACGGCGCGGGCTGTTCCCGTAGAATGTGGAGTCGCTCAACTGACCTGGAGCCTGGTCGATGTCTATTCACGTTACCCGACCCTCAGGCCGTCCCCTTGTGGGCGTCTGCTTCTTGGCCCTGGTGGCGCTCGTTGCCGCCTGCAGCCCACAAGGCTTGACGAGTCTCACACAACGACTGTCGGTCGCGACGGGAGGCACCGGCGGCGTCTACTACCCGTACGGTGGCGGCGTTGCCCAGGTCATCAGCGATCATCTCGAGGGCGTAGAAGCGACCGCCGAGGTGACCGCGGGCACCGTCGACAACCTGAAGTTCATTGGTAACCGCGGCGCCGACCTCGCGTTCGCGCTGGCAGACACGCTCGACGACGCGGCCGCCGGTCGCAACGCCTTCGCCGAGTTCGGCGAGGTGCCGGCGCGCGCCATCGCCGTTCTCTACGACAACCTCAACCAGTTGGTGACACTCGAAGGCAAAGAGATCGAGACGGTCGGCGACCTGCGTGAGCGGATCATCTCGACGGGCGCCCCCGGGAGCGGCACAGAAGTCACGGCCCTGCGTATTCTGGCGTCCGCCGGGATCGACCCCGACGCCGACATCCGCCGACAAAGCCTCGGAGCAGCCCAATCGGTTGATGCGCTGAAGGACGATAAGATAGACGCCTTCTTCTGGAGCGGCGGCATCCCGACCGGCTCTGTGCTGGATCTCGCGTCGACACCGGGACGCACTGTGAAGCTCGTTACCAACACGGACGCTATCGACTTCCTCCACGAGAACTATGGCCAGGTCTATCGACCGTCGACCATATCGAGTCTCACCTATCCCGGCATGAGCGGCGACGTGGAGGCGATCGCGGTGGCGAACGTCCTCGTCGCCCACGCGGAGATGACTGACGAGCTGGCTTACCAGATCACGCAGGCGCTGTTCGAGCACCACGACGAGCTGGCCGCGGTACACCCCGAGGCAGCCAAGCTGTCCATCGACACGGCGGTGACTGGATCGACCGTACCGTTCCACCCCGGAGCGATCCGCTACTACGAGGAACAAGGCGCCTGGCCTGGGTCTTGACTCGTTCCACGGGGGCCTAACGCTTCCCTCAGGCTTCCGGAGCCCACACTCTGTCTACAGAGCCCGTCCACCAAATCGATCCGCGAGACGACCCGGACGCCGAAGTCCCAACGCGGCAGCTCAGCGGCGTGTCCGAGTGGTTCGTCACCGCGCTCGCTGCCGGGCTCTCGCTCTATGCCCTGTACTGGGTGATCGGTATCGTCCAGCCGCAGATCTACCGGGTCAGCTTTCTACTGATCACGTTGGTGCTGACCTTCGTGCTCTACCCTGCCATTCCGGCCTGGCGGGCCAGGATCGGTTGGGGCGACTGGACCCTAGCACTGGTCTCGGTCCTGGTACTCGCTTGGCCCATCGTCGACTTCGAGAACTTCGTACGCCGAGCCGCCACCCCTAGCGAACTCGACATCCTGTTCGGCGTCGTCACGACACTTCTCGTGATGGAGGCGACACGCCGCACCGTCGGCTGGATCCTGCCGGTGACCGCCGCCGGGTTCCTGCTGTACGGCTACTACGGCCCCTATCTCGAACTCGTTGGGCTGGAGATCATGGCGCACCGCGGCTACACGGTGGCCCGGCTGGCCGGGACCTTGTACATGACCCTGGAAGGTATCTTCGGGGTACCGCTGAACGTCGCGTCGACCTACATCGTGCTGTTCACGATCTTCGGTGCCATGCTCCAGCATTCCGGAGCCGGGCAGTTCTTCATCAACTGGACGATGTCGGCCTTCGGACGATCGGCCAGCGGCGCTGGGCCCGGCCGCACGGTCACCATGTCCGGTTTTCTACTCGGCACGGTGTCGGGAAGCGGCGTGGCCACCACGGTCACGCTGGGGGCGGTCGCGTGGCCCATGCTCCGGAGAGCCGGGTTCACCCCAGAGGTCGGCGGCGGGATTCTCTCGGCCAGTGGCATCGGCGCCATCATGGCCCCGCCGACAATGGGCGCGGCCGCCTTCCTGATCGCGGAATTCCTGCAGATCACCTATCTCCAGGTGATCCTGATGGCGATCGTGCCAGCGGTGCTCTACTACCTGTCGATCGTCCTGATGATCGAGGCCGACGCCAGGCGACTCGGCACCCAGGCAGTGAATGTCGACCTGCCGTCGGTGGGCGAGCTAACTCGGCGGTCCGGCTACCAATTCGTACCGCTGATCTCGATCGTGGTCCTGCTGGTCTCCGGCATGACGCCATTCCGCGCGGTGTTCCTGGCCACGCTGATCGCCATAGCGCTTAGTTTCGTTCGCCGTGAGACGGCCCTCCGGCCGGCGCGCCTGGTCACGGCGCTCGAAACCGGTGGCCGCGCCGTTCTGGCGGTTGCCTCCACCACGGCCACCGCTGGAATTATCGTGGGCGTCGTGACCCTGACCGGTCTCGGCCTCAAGATCTCGAACATCATCGTCGACTTGGCCGGGGGCAACCTGTTTCTGACGGTGCTCTACGCGGCTGTGGCGGTCTGGATGCTGGGACTGGCCGTGCCGGTGACCGCCTCCTACATCATCGCCGCAGTCATGATCGTGCCGGCGCTTACAACCATCGGAGTACCCGAGGTAGCGGCGCACATGTTCATCTTCTATTACGCGGTGCTCTCAGAGGTCAGCCCGCCCACAGCGCTCTCCCCATTCGCGGCGGCAGCCATCACCGGTGGGAACCCGTTCAAGACGATGATGCTGACCTGGAAGTACACGCTTCCGGCCTTCCTCGTTCCGTTCGCCTTCACGCTGAGCCCGGAGGGGCTGGGCGTCCTGCTGCAAGCATCAGCCACCGACATTGTCGTGACAGTGGGGACGGCGGTAGTGGGGATCCTGGCCCTGGCCATGGGCCTCGGAGGCTGGCTCCGTCAGGAAGCGACCACGCTGGAGCGCACCGTGGCCACCATCGGCGGTCTGCTGCTTTTCTACGCCACGACCATCACCGACATCGCGGGAGCGGCGCTGTTCGTGATCGCGATCGGGCTACACCTCGCTCGGCCCGTCAAATCCATCAGGCGCGTACTAGCCGACGATACTTGATCCGCTGCGGCCGGTTGGCGGCCGATCCCAGCCGTCGGCGGCGGTCGGCTTCGTAGTCCTGATAGTTCCCCTGGAACCAGACCACCTGGCTGTCGCCCTCGAAGGCGAGGATGTGAGTCGCGATGCGATCGAGGAACCAGCGATCGTGGCTGATCACCACCACGCAGCCGGCGAACTCGACGAGTGCATCTTCGAGCGCGCGTAGGGTGTCGACGTCGAGGTCATTGGTCGGCTCGTCAAGCAGCAGGACGTTGGCGCCGGTCTTGAGAAGTTTGGCCAGATGGACCCGGTTCCGCTCTCCGCCCGACAGCTCCCCCACCTTCCGCTGCTGATCTCGTCCCTTAAAGTTGAACCAGGAACAGTAAGCACGCGAGGCGACCTGGCGCTTCCCGAGCATGATCTCGTCATCGCCGCCAGAAATCTCCTCCCATACGGTCTTCTCAGCGTCGAGCTCACGGCCCTGATCGACATGCCCGAGCGTCACCGTCTCGCCGATGGTGAGCTCTCCGCCGTCTGGCGACTCCTGCCCAGCGATCATCCTAAACAACGTGGTTTTCCCGGCCCCATTGGCTCCGATCACGCCCACGATGCCGGCCGGCGGCAGCGTGAAGGTGAAATCCTGGATGAGACAGCGATCCTCGTAACCCTTGTGCAAATTCTGCGCCTCGACCACGGTCGTGCCGAGACGGGGACCGGGAGGCACGTAGATCTCCACCGAGTCGAGCTTCTCGGAAACGTCCCGGTTCAGCAACTCCTCGTACGCGTTCAGCCGGGCCTTGCCCTTGGCCTGTCTCGCGCGAGGCGACATCCGGATCCAGTCCAGTTCACGCTCCAGGGTCCGGCGACGCTTTGACTCCTGCTTCTGCTCAACGGCAAGCCGTTTCTGTTTCTGCTCGAGCCAGGATGAGTAGTTACCTTCCCACGGGATGCCCTCACCTCGGTCCAACTCGAGAATCCAGCCAGCCACGTTGTCGAGAAAGTAGCGGTCGTGGGTGATGGCCACGACCGTGCCCTGATAATCCTGCAGGTGACGCTCGAGCCACCCGACAGTCTCCGCGTCGAGGTGATTCGTCGGCTCGTCGAGCAGGAGCAGCTCGGGGGCCTGGAGCAGCAGTCGACAAAGCGCGACCCGGCGCCGCTCGCCACCGGAGAGCTTGTCCACCGACGCCTTGGGGTGCGGCAGTCGCAGCGCGTCCATGGCCTGGTCGACGCGCGCATCGAGGTCCCAGGCTCCCACGGCCTCGATCCGATCCTGGAGCTCTCCCTGCTCGTCCATCGCCTCCTGCAGTTCGTCGCCCGTCAAGCCGTCGTTGAAGCTGGCTGTGACCTGGTCGTAGCGCCTCAGCAACGATTTGTGTTCAGCCACCCCTTCTTCCACGTTGCCCCGTACCGACTTCTTCGGGTTGAGCTCCGGTTCCTGGGGGAGATAGCCGACCTGCAGCCCTTCGGAGACGAACGCCTCGCCGGTGTAGTCGGCCAGCTCGCCAGCCATTATCTTGAGCAACGTGCTCTTGCCGGCGCCGTTGAGCCCTAGGACGCCGATCTTCGCGCCTGGCAGAAACGACAGCCAAATGTCCTTGAGCACCTCCTGCCCGGGACCATACGACTTCCCGAGTCCTTTCATCGTGTAGACATACTGGTGGGCCATCGTGTGTGTTCTCTGAAAACAGGTGTCAGGAGACAGAAGACAGGAGCTTGCGGTAGAGTCACCACCAAGCCCATCTCGTCGATGCGCGTGCCTCCCAGTGTATCGCATGTCTGAAACGTCACCGTCGGCGTCTCCGTCTCCTGACGACCCGCCGGCGCCGCGCGCCAAGCCGCGCCGGTCTCGCCGTCGCCCTGTCTGGGCGGGATGGCCGGACGAGAAGCTGCTCGATGTCCGGATGTGCGATCTGGGCGTCAGCATCGAGGGCACTGCGGTCGAGCGCCGCATCAGCGACCTCAACCGGGAGCTCGCAGCACGCGGGATCACCTTCCGTGCGCACTTCTGGATCGCGGATGAATGGTTCACGCCGGACGACGTTCCAGGTGTGGCGGTGCCCTTCTACCTCGTGCACCCCCGACTGGCGCAACTGGAGCTGGCGCAGATGCTGGAGGTAGAGGGAGGCTCCAAAGACTGGTGCCTGCGGATTCTGCGTCACGAGGTGGGCCACGCCATCGATAACGCCTACCGGCTGCAACGGCGCCGCAGACGCCAGAAGCTCTTCGGGCTGTCGTCCACCCAGTATCCTGAGTACTACACGCCGCGCCCCTACAGCAAGAGTTTCGTACTCCACCTCGACTCGTGGTACGCACAGAGCCACCCAGACGAGGACTTCGCCGAGACGTTCGCAGTCTGGCTGAACCCCCGATCAGACTGGCCCAGGCGTTATGCGGACTGGCCGGCGCTGAAGAAGCTCGAGTATGTGGACCTGGTGATGCGCGAGATCGCCGGGACGGACCCGGTAGTCACCACACGTCGGACGGTCGACGCCCTACCGAGCTTGCGCAAAACCCTACGGCAGCACTACCTGGAAAAGAGGCGGCGATTCGGACTCGACTACCCCAATTTCTACGACCGTGACCTCCGGCGTCTGTTCTCGGACGCGCCCGAACATGCCGGCAACCTGACCGCGGCTCGGTTCCTGACGCGCGTGCGCCGGGACGTCCGGCGGCGGGTAGCGCGGTGGACTGGTGAGTACCAATATCGGATCGACCAGGTCCTCAACGACATGATCGAGCGTTGCGACGCGCTCCAACTGCACCTAGCCAACCCCGAAGACAGTAGTAAGCTCGACTTCATGGTGCTGCTGACCGTGCAGACGATGAACTACCTGCATGGCGGCCGCCATCGGATCGCTTTGTGAAAAAACTCCGAGTGCTCGCCCTGATGCACGACTACATGGTCCCTCCTGACGATGTCCAGGGGGTCGACGTGGTCAATGCCCTCTGGAAGACTGAATACGACGTCACGAACACGCTGGCCGCGATGGGCCACGACGTCTATTCCCTTGGGCTCGCCGATGAACTTGGCCCGATCCGGGACGCGATCGACGAGGTCCGCCCCCACCTCGCCTTCAACCTGATGGAGGCGTTCCACGAAGTCGGCACCTTCGACCAAAACGTGGTCAGCCATCTCGAACTGCTTCGGCTGCGCTACACCGGCTGCAACCCACGGGGGCTGATCCTCACGCGCGACAAGGCACTAGCCAAGAAGGTACTCGCCTATGACGGCATCCCGGTGCCGGCGTTCGCGATCTTCCAGATCGGCCGCCTGGTGCGGCGTCCGGCCCGGCTGGAATTTCCGCTCATCGTCAAGTCCTTAACCCAAGACGCCTCGTTTGGAATCTCTCAGGCGTCGGTGGTCAACGACGACGTCAAGCTCCGTGAGCGGGTGCTCTACATCCACGAAAGCCTGGGCACCGACGCTATCGTGGAGCAGTACATCAAGGGGCGCGAGCTCTACGTGGGCGTTATCGGCAACGACCGGCTGCACGCCTATCCGGTGTGGGAGATGAAATTCACCAACATGCCTGAGGGCGCGCACCGGATCGCCACCGCCCGGGTGAAGTGGAGCACGGCGTATCAGCGCAAACACGGTATCCGCTGTGGCAAGGCGCGCCTGCCTCGTCCTGGGCTGGAGGAGTATCTGCAGTTTCTCGCCAAGCGCGTGTATCACCTGCTACAGATGAACGGCTACGGCCGGATTGACATCCGGCTGGATGAAGACGGACAACCGTGGGTGCTCGAAGCCAACGCCAACCCCCAGCTCGCCTACGGCGAGGACTTGGCCGAATCAGCCCACCACGAGGGCGTCAGCTACGAGGCACTCCTGCAGCAAATCCTGAACGCCGGATTGCAATGGAAAGCGGACCGGGCAGGCTAGGCGGACTATTGGCTGGCGAGGGTGAACTCGACCTCGGTAGTCTGGCCGGCCTCGACGGTCACTGTCTGAGGAACGGCGCCGAGTACCTCATGCCAGATCGTCAGTTCGTGAGTCCCGGCCGGGACCTGCCCAATGAGAAACGCCCCCTCGGCGCCACTCACCGCACCGAGGTCGTTACTCACCACGATCCAGGCACGCATCCATCCATGTGAGTCGCACTCGATCCGTACGACGCCCGGACGGCGAAGCGGTCGATTGACCTCCATCCCCGAAAACGGCATGGCGATATTGAAGTCCGTCCGTTGCCGATCGTCGTAAGAATGGGTGGAGTGCAACGTCTCGTCCTGGCTGGTCACCAGAAGCATGGACCGCGTGGGAGCAATCTGGACATGCGGCACAAACCGGCACCCGATATTGTCGATCTTCGGTGGCGTCACGCCCTCCGGCCACGCAACACCGGCCAGTCGGAGCACCGCATTAGCGACCCGCCCGTCTGCGTCGGCCACGATCTCCTCGTTCGGCACCGTGTCACCACACACGGCTTGATCGGCATTGACGCTGAGGACCGACGGGGCAGGAGGGTTCTCCATCCGCACGACGCCTCGGATGGTGCCCGTCGCCTGGACTTCGCCGGCGATCACGCCGGCCGTTATCAGCGCACCTCCGATCAGGGCGACCGACAGCGTAAGCCCGAGACCTAAATGACGTGCCACTCGCCTCATGTCTCTCCTCTTCCTGACGTCGTTGGCCTCAGAGCCGAGGTGCCCTACCCGCCTTGGGTACCTCGACCTTCTCCGGCTCAGGGGTGAAGTCCTCGCCGGGATTGATGAACTGATCCTGCTCGAAGCGGTATTGCGTATCGTGTAGCTCTCGATAGCGCCCGCCTGCCGCCAGCAGTTCGTGGTGGGTGCCCCGCTCGACGATGCACCCCTTCTCGAGCACCAGGATCTGGTCGGCGCTCTGGATCGTCGAGAGGCGGTGGGCGATCACGAACGTGGTGCGGCCCTGTCGCAGAGCGCTCAGCCCAGCCTGGATCATCGCTTCGCTCTCGCTGTCGAGGCTCGACGTCGCTTCATCCAGGATCAAGATACGAGGATCGGCAAGAATCGCCCGGGCAATCGCCACCCGCTGGCGCTGCCCGCCGGAGAGCTTGACCCCACGCTCACCCACGATCGTGTCGTACCCCTCCGGAAACCCCTGAATGAACTCGTCACAGTGGGCGAGACGGCTCACCGCCTCGATCTCGGCCCGGGTAGCATGCCGGCGGGAGAAACCGATGTTAGCGGCCACCGACCCGTCGAACAGGAAGTTCTCCTGCAGCACCACTCCGAGCTGGCTGCGATAGTCCGCAAGCTTCACGTCGGCGAGGTCGAGGCCGTCCACCAGCACCCGCCCTCGCTGGGGCCGGTTGAACGCCATAACAAGGCTAACCAGCGTACTCTTGCCGGAGCCGCTCGACCCGACCAAGGCGGTCGTAGTGCCCGCTTGGGCGGTTAGCGAAACATCCTCCAGTACTGGCACACCCTCGGTGTAGGCGAACGTCACACCGTCGAGCTCGATGTCGCCGCGCAGGGCGGCAATCGACTGACGCGACTCGTCCTCGTCGATCTCGGTGGCCGTGCCGAGGATCTCCCGAATGCGATCCAGGCCGGCGAATGCCTCGGTGATCTGGGTTCCAATCGACGCGATCTGCACCACCGGTGCGACAACGACACCGGTGAAAACGAGGTACTGCAACATGTCGCCCACCGTCCAGAAGCCGTCGATGATAGCGCGACCGCCCATCACGATCATCAGTGCGCTTATGAGCCCGATGACGAGCGAGGCCGCCGAGGTGGTCGCCGACACCCCGGTCACACCCTTGGCGACGTTGCGCAATAGACGATGCACGCCCTTGGCGAAGACGAGCTGCTCGCGCTTCTCGACACTGTAGGCCTTGATAATACGGACGCCGCCCAGTGTCTCGGCTAGCCTCCCGGTAACCTCCGCATTGATCTTCCCGCGCTCCCGGAACAGCGGCCGCAGCTTCGAGAAACCCTTCGCCATGCCGATGCCGAACAAGACGAGAATCAGCAGTGTCAAGGTCGTGAGGCGCCAGTTCAAATAGAACAGGACGGCCATCCCGAGCGTCGCAGTCACGAGCCCGCCGGCGAGCTGCGCCAGCCCGGTACCCACAAGGTTGCGAATACCCTCGGCATCGCTCATCACCCGCGATATCAGGACCCCGGTCTGGGTAGAGTCGAAGTAGCCGACCGGCAGGCGCGTGATGTGCCGCTGGACACGCTTGCGCATCTCGGTGATGGCGCGCTGCGCAGCAACCCCGAGCACCTGTGACAAGGCGAAGCCGGTGCTGGCCTGCACCAGGGTCGCGCCCGCCGCCACCAGCGCCAGCGGCACCAGCATCTCGGAACGGCCCTCGGCGATGACATCGTCGACGACGTAGCCGGACAGGCCGGGGAGCACCAGTCCGGCGAACCGGCTGACCAGCATCAGAACCATCCCCAGCAGCAGCCGGTGTCGATGCTGCTGCACCAGCGCCCGGGCCTCGGCCCAGGCGACCGGCGTCACCAGAGGCTTCTTCGCCGTCGCCTTCTGAGGGGTGTTGTCTGCCATCGGCCGCCTATGATTACAGTATAGGTGTTCACCGTGGCCTCTCACGACAAGCCTTCCACTCGGCGTATCCTGCACGTCGATATGGACGCCTTCTACGCGTCGGTCGAACAGCGAGACGATCCTTCGTTACGGGGAATGCCGGTGGCGGTCGGCGGCCGACCCGAGGGGCGCGGGGTGGTCGCGGCGGCCAGCTATGAAGCACGCAGGTTCGGGGTCCACTCGGCGATGTCCATGTCGCGGGCCGTCCGGCTATGCCCGGAGCTACGCATCGTGCGCCCTGATTTCGCCCGCTATCGGTCCATCTCGCAACAAATCTTTGGGATGTACCGGTCGGTGACCCCGCTCGTCGAACCACTCTCGCTAGACGAGGCTTACCTAGACGTCACAGAGAACAACTGGGGCGAACCGCTCGCAACCACGGTTGCCAAACGGCTTAAGCGCTGGATCAAGGAGGACACCGGGCTAACGGCCTCGGCCGGAGCAGCGCCGAACAAGTTCCTGGCAAAGATCGCGTCTGACTGGAACAAACCGGACGGGCTAACCGTCATCCCAACCGAACGGGTGGAAGGGTTCCTCCAGCAGCTCCCAGTGGAGGCACTCTGGGGTGTAGGGCCGGTGACCGCGAAACGGCTGCGGGTGGCCGGCATCACCAGGCTGGTCGACGTGCGGGA
>Ga0310344_10000230_pt1 | contig 45966 bp, 49 predicted proteins | sample HC15DNA20200_MG_FD_203801 | JGI IMG/M metagenome (GOLD analysis project Ga0310344, IMG submission 203801) | Marine microbial communities from station ALOHA, North Pacific Subtropical Gyre - HC15-DNA-20-200_MG | ecosystem: Environmental > Aquatic > Marine > Oceanic | place: Pacific Ocean: North...
CGCAGCAATCATGTGTATGCTGACAGTAATCAGTACTTGAAAAATGCTGTGGTAGCATAACTACTAAGGAATCTCGGGTCACTAGGTGTTTGCCCAAATTTACATGGACATGGTAAAAGTAGTATCTAGTTGTACCGTCTTCAATTTCAGAACCTAATCCGACTCCTAAACGTGCGTCAAAAGCACGCACAAAGCCGGCTATTTCAGTTCCGAACTTATCCTTAATCTGATTATACTCCCACAGCATAATTTTCTCCTGAAAGTAGGGCTGAGAGTTAAGGGTTTTTCTTCGCTCTCAATTAAGTTCTTATCTTTGTCGTACCTGAAAGGATCGACTACGCCTACGAACACCCTGATTACTCTTAGCTGTTCAAAGCACCAGCGATTTTTTCCAAATCTCCGAAGCCAGCCTTGCTCAAAGAAGGAAGTTCCATCTCCAGAGCTGACTCAATCTGAGCCACGAAGTCTGCCTTACGTACCTGAGGTGGACGCTTGGTAGGCTTAGGCTGTGCAACGTAAACTTCCAAAGAAGAGAGCTTAGCGATGACAGAACGCTCAGTCTTGTTAAATTGCTCAGCAAGAGCAGCGACAGTAGCGCGAGTAGGGTTAGCGGTATACTCAGAAACCATAGTGTCAATGACTTCTTGAGGGTAGTTACCAGATTTTACAGCAGTTGCATTCATAATTTTCTCCCGAAATTAAATTGTTGTACCTCGATTTCTTAAAATATATTTTACAGGTTTTTAACCGAAATGTCAAGAACTTTTTGACATGTTAGTCCAAATATCTGCAAGTTTTTTCTCCCAGTGAATAGCATCCTTTTCCCAAGGCGTATTCTCGTATGAGTGCCAGTCTTCAGCAGTATCAGTATCGTACTCGTCGCCTTTCCAGTAAGTAGTGCCAGCTTCGTTATCAAAGCCGAAGTGTATCATCTGGTATACGTGACGTAATTCGTGCGCGATTGTAGCAATCAAAGAATCAGTCGTCCAATCACTATTGTGAGTCGCAGATAAGCGTACTTGATAGCGATGGTCGCCTAACTTAACAGCATCACCGAATACTTCTGGCATGTCCATTAGTTTTATAGTAAGTTTACCATAGATTTCCCAATTCATTTGGTATACAATAGTACACCACTCAACCATTTCTCTGACCACTGCCCTTCTTGACGGTGACCAACCACGAGTAGCTTTGACTTTGTATTTTATTCGCATGGTATTCTCCTTAATTTGAAAAGATATTATACTTAAAAGTGAAGAGGAAGTCAAGAACTTTTTGCCCCAAATGGTCGAAAAATTACGCAAATGAATTCCGGGGGGCCGCGCGCGGGGTCGCAATGTCAAGGAATTTTTGCGGGTTTTGCCCAAATTTTCTCGAATTTTCGCACCCGTGCCGAGGACTACGCAATTTTCCGAACTTTTTGGAGCATTGCCGCAAAAAAAGCTTGACAAAACCCGCGCGGGCGGGTATAATGGCGCAGGGACCACTTTTAATCGTCGTCGTACTACTACTTTGGCGCACGGCGGGGTTAAAATCGTCGTCGTACTACTACTTTGGTGCAGAAAGACTGATAAAATTGTAAATAATTTGCTCCACACCCGCAAAAAAGACTTGACAATCCTCGCTTTTGCACTTAAAATGGCGCGCGGTACACCAAATGCGGTCATCGTCGTACTACTACTGGCGCGCCGGCGCCGAATTTATCATCCGACGCCTCGTGTCCTTGCGCTCTCTCGACCTATGAGCTTCTATGTGCCGTTACCTTAGTCCATGATTGCGATCTCCTATTCAATGTGACCATTATACCATAGTGTGCAAGTTTGTCAAGTGTGAATATTCACATGTAACACATTCTTTTCCCAGGTATCCGAGTCTATGGCGCCGCTAAGTCCTTGATTTATAAGGACTTTTTCAGCGCCTCCTTTTAGTAGAGTTTTACGATCAGAAAAATCTGTCCGACTAGCATTAAAATTGGGCAAACCGTGCGGATTATTTCCATGTTGTAGCGGAGTTTTATCAACTCCGCTTCTTGTTGCTCTGTCATGCGTAACCTCTCTCTGTTGGATTGTCCTGTGGCTCTGGGCAACCATAAATTCCGTTTGCCCTTTTCCAATTTACCGTCTCAAGTCCAATATTTTTGCAAACTTCACGCTGTGCGCTTGCGAATTTTGCTTTAGCCATTTTCTCTGGCATGTTGAAAAATTCGCTATGGCCGCCCGCAGGTTTTGGAGTAACTTTCAAATCTCGGAATAGTCCGGCAAGCCGAAAATCTCGATTTGATTTGTGAAAGTATTGCTCACTCGCTAGGGTTTCGTCATACGTTCCGAAAGTGCAAGCGATCAATTCGCCCTCTAATATGCCACGCTCGATATTAAAAGAAACTTCGATTTCTTTTAATGTCTCGATGATGCGAGATTGAACGCCATCCTTATCACCAGATCGAACCAGTTTTGCAAATCCGTCTTTGATTACGGTCATGTTGCGAAATGCCGGAATGACCGCACCCAGATTATAGCAACGCCATAAATAGTTCGCTCCGGTGTCTGACCATGGATCACCAATTCTGGTGGCGGGTGTTGAAAGTGATGTTAGTCTGCTCATGCTGTTAGCCTCTCATTTGCTAGTGTTGCGTTAATTGTCTTGATTCCCATTGATTCCATGATATCCAATACCGCTAGATTATCGTCAAAGAAAACCGCGTTTTTTCTCATCCACGCCATAGAGCGTTGAAGTTTTTTCGCCAGTTTTAAAATCGCCCTTCTCTTGAGTAGATCATCGGGAGTGTGATTGCCCTCTGCCCTAGAGTAAAGAAAGTCAAATTTTAAATCATTGCGTTTCAGAAATGCAAGGTCAGCGTCTTGGATAACTCTCGCAGTAATTACCGCGACAGTATCCTTTACCGAGCGCACCGAGCGCATTTTTTCAGCCAGTGGTAGAAGTGAATCCGCAAGGATTTTATCAACCGTGTTATTCTCTACCCAGTGCGCCAAGTCTAGCGACCCATCGGGTAGCGTGTTCTGGCGGTGGCTAGAGTCAATCACCGTTCCGTCAAGATCAAATATATAAAGCATAAGCGTAGCCTATTGATGCGGCAAGATTCAGAAATACCAAGTTATAGAGCCGCTTATCTATCGCTTGGATCGTTAGCAATGCGAGGCCAATTATAGAAATAATTTTTCCGGCATCAGTGTCAATGAAAGGGGGAGCGATCACCAAAGCGACCGCACCCAACCAACCAAAGGAGCGAATGAGCATCAACCGATGCTCATTAAGAGGGCTTGCAAGGAGCGCATAGACGCACCCTGTAAACCGTCAAGGCTTTCGCCTTGGAGTGAACGCTCGATTTCTCGAACGAGATCAGCCTTTGTAGGCCGATCAGAGGAAGAAGAAGAAACAGCCTTCTTCTCGTAAGTTAAGCCGAGGCTTAATGCCTTGGCTATGATGGAGCGATGGCTATAGCCAAACTCCGCAGAGAAAGATTTCGCTTTCTCAAGATTGAGAGGTTGAGCCGCGCTCATCTTCTCAATCATAGTTGGTGTGTATTTAGACATAGTAGTCTCCAAATAAATTGATTAGCCCATCTAATCAATAGCGTAATGATAACATGAGAATAGGGGGGTCTGTCAAACGATTTCGGTGTGAATATTACCAAAACCGAGCGCCCTATTTGGCATGGATTTTGCCTAGCAAAAAGCGTGCCAACCCTCGCGCTGTTCTTCTCTGATTTCATGGGGCATATTATATCACCGAGCGCGCGCCTTGTCAACCCCTAGAAGAGAGAAAGTTTGGTAATATTACCATCGCACCCTAAAAAAGCGTCACAAAATAAAAGAAAAAATCCTTATAAATCAACAGCTTAGCGCGCGGTGTCCAGGACTGTATATGGGGGGGCGGTAATGAGACTCATTCTCATCTCGCGCGCGCCGGCACCCTTTCACGTACTACTTTGGGTTTTTTCAAAACACCTTTAAAAAAATTTCTTGACTTCGTATCTCTAATTTAGTATAATCTTTCTATGTCAACATTTGAATTCAATATTGCACTAACCACAGGCGCATACCCCGATTTAGCGGGAACTTCTAGTAATAGGGCACAAATTCAAGCTGGAGATACCATACAAGTTAATATAACTATAGCAAGTTCTGTTTTATCGCAATATAATATATCAGGCGGAGTTGATTCATTAGGTGTCTCCTTAGTTAACAATCCATATGCAGGAACTTTTAATAATCAGGGAACACCTAATGGTTCCTATAGTTTTAGTTTTACTGCTGATACCTCCTGGGTAGGAAATAATTTAAATCCAATGTCTTTTTTCACAAGAAACAATGGAGCTGTAATTGGAACACAGGCCGCCGGAACATTAGTATCAGGAAGAATTTGGTGGGCAGTATACGCAGTCCCAAACCAGAGCCATGGATATTTAAATGCTGCCCCTGTAGCAGATAATACTGCATCAGAACGTCCCACCTATAATGTACAATCATCCAACATGGTAGGAACCACAGGGAATAGACAAATTGGTTATAGTACAAGTGCAAGTACTCAACCTACCTCGTTCTGGAACTGGTCAGGAGGAATATCTGGGAACACCGCCCCCACTAGAGGAGGTTGGGACTCTAATGGTGATGGTATAAAAGATGCACCTTTTTACTTCTGGGTACGATCCTCCAATTACTGGGCAACTAACCAAAGCCTGGCTACCCCTGTAGCATATACTCCGCCTTATTTAACTACAGACCTTTCAATAAGTATTACAGATGATACACTCACTTCATCCAATGGAACATGGACAGTTAATTTTACAGGTGGAGGTTCTAACGAAAATTACGCAATCGCTAATAGTGATACTTCTACTGCGAATCCTTACTATAGTTCCGGAACAACCAAAGTAGACTCAGGAGTAGGAGGTAGTAGTATTTATAATAGTAATGCATCAAATACTCCTTCGGGAACTACTACGTATTATATTTGGGGAAGTCGTACAAAAGTATCTGGAGGAAGCGGAGGACAGGGATGGAATACGACCGGGTGGGCATATACTGGACAATCATTCACAGTTGAAATGGGAGTAGATGAAACATGTGATGACCCTTCGGGAAAATGGTTTGATACAACTAGTTCTGCCGTAGACCCTAGTAATAGTGATAATGCGTTACGCACCCGCGCAAATTTTTCAGGTTTATCCGTTAATAAATATTATGTAGTTGTATACCAAGACTCAGGAGGAAATTGGCAAACTGCCAACTCGTGGTGGTCTGGCTCCACAGCTGTAGCAAAAACATTCACAGACCCATTAGCTGCCCTAGATACTCAACGTACGTACAAATTATTTAGTAATTCAAGCCAATCATTCACAAATGCGACTGATGAACTATCTTTTACTAGAACTCGTATAACTCCTGAGGTTCTAGAATCCCCGGTATCAGTAGATATAGGTGCAACGTCTTATACAGTTACACTGGGAGATACAGACGTAGGAATTACATATTATATAATGGATGGTTCAGGAACTGGAGCAAATAGTTTAGCTTCAGGAACAGCTACTGGAGACTCTTTAACTTTAACAGTGTCCTCTGGTTTACCAGGAGCTTCTGCAGGTTCAACAACTACAGTTTATGTTTGGGCTCTTTCTCCTCTAAATTGGTATCATACTACTGCCTTCGCCACCGGAGAGTCTATAGTTGTTACTAGGGTTTCTCAAGGTAGTACCGGAGGCAGTACAACTCCTGCAAACCCAGGAGATTACGGAATGATCGTTAAAAATGACGCAGGAAATATAGTTGTAGATACTACTTCTAGGTTTGGAAGAATCGTTGGAAGCGGTAGCTTAGATGACGGAAGTGGTGGTTATATTGCGGCCGGTGCTACCTCCCCACAAGTACAGGTTTCGGGCATGGATACAAGTGATAATACAGCAATGACCTGGCATATAGTAGTAACCGAGGTCGACCATACAGTTACAGGAGTAGAAGCAGACAAGCATAGTGTAACTATAGGAAGTGGATTCTTTACAATCACAAATAATTCTTACTATACTAGTAACGGACATAAGTATAAGTATGTAATAGTGAGATCGAGATGAGTAACGATTATGGGTTTATAGTAAGAAATGCCGATGGAGATACGTTACTTAGTACCCAAGATGATAATCAATTTATGTGGATTGACGATTATGTATCATCAGGAGTCACTTATTATGCAAGTGGTGCTGCTACTGTTACCGGACAATCAAGTAATACATATCAAACCCTTGACGCAATCGCTGAAGCAAAAAATAGTAATGGCACAACACATACAACTCTAGATACTACCAGCAAATTATTGTTTTTACATATCCCTGCTTCAAGTATAATTGATGATACACAAAGTAATGCACATAAGTGGGGTGATGGTACTAGCCCTAATTATAAAGGAGGCGCTTTTTATACCGGAGGCAAGCTATTTGGAGTTAGTGGAAATATAAACTGGATGTCTCCAAGAATAATGAATAATTTTACTGGAGCAATGTCAGGATATGGAATAAATGTATTTAACTCAAACGGAGCAGCCCAGGCAAATCTAATATGGAGTTCCAATGCACAAGGACATTTGGATATTGTAGCAGCCGGTAAGTTTGATAGTATTGGCAATAATCTATGGATAGACTATACTTTTAATGCAAGTACTGATTATTATGTATTAGTTAACCAAGCAACGTATTGGACAGGCGGTGCCTGGTCTCTTGCTTACAGAGCCGGAGTAGAATTCTATTATGGTAGTGATGGTAATTCTACAGGTGGAAATGTCAGAATAAGAATTATAAATAGTGGTAATAGTCCTAGCTCTGGAATGGGTGGGATTGCTAAAATTGTAAGTGGACGTATGTCAGGGACCGGAGACGTTTGGTTTGCGGGTATTGGAACAGGCTGGTATATGATTGTAAAGAAAAGAGTATAGGAGATAACTATGGGTGATTTTGCATTAGTAGACGAACAAACCGGACACGTCAGTCAAATTGTAACATTTGGTAATAAAGCAGATGTTGAAGAAGCAGGGTATTTAAAAGGCACTAATTTACAAGTAATAGATTTACCTACTAATTATAATGCCGCACAAATTATTAATACTAGCTATTATGACCATGATGATAACGAGTTTAAAACCAAGCCAGAGAAACCTATTGGTTTTTATGAATGGACAATAAATAAAAAGTGGGAGATTGATAGAACCACGTTAATGCTAAGAGTAAGAGCAGAACGGGATGATCTACTTTACCAATCTGACTGGACACAATTAGCAGATAGTCCTTTCTCAGACTCTAAAAAAGCAGAATGGGCTACATACCGACAAGCATTGCGTGATATGCCGGCAGGCGTATCTGAAGAAGCAGATGGACTAGAAGGATTAAACTGGCCTACGAAACCATCATAGAAAAAAATTTCTTGACATTCAACTCTTTTGAGGTTATAATTCTCTCATGGCTAAAGAAGTAACAACAATTTCTCCGGAAGGACTGGAAGTAGCTAACTCTTATCTACAATTCGGAAACATTCGGGGAGTTTGCGACCAACTACAGGTCGAGGAGAAAAAGGTAGTAGATATACTAAATAAACGTGAAGTAAAGAAATATATCGACACGGTTTATTTGGACATGGGGTATAGAAACAAAAATAACATTGCGTCTCTCTTAGATGAGATGATACAATCAAAGCTCGAAGAAGCACAAGAAAGTGGTGTGTATTCCAGCAAAGACTTGGCTGACCTATTGCAGATGGCACACAAAATGAGAATGGATGAAATAAAAGCTCAGGCAGAGCTGGAAAAAGCATCCGCGTCTAGTATCAAAAATCAAACTAATGTTCAGATTAATGAAGGCGTTCCATTTGGGCAAGGCAATTACGGCAAGTTAATGGACAAACTTCTAAATGGGGCACATTGATTATAACGATATACACAGTCGTTTAGTAGCACATGAAGCAACTTGCGAAGAGCGATGGAAGACTATTTTTCATAGAATGGAGGAGCTAGAAGGAAAAATTGATAGATTACAGTTCATGTTGTTGGGAGCGACTGGAACAGTAGTTATCTTTTTAGCAGGAATAATACTCACGTTACTAGATAAGTAACACGTTCCCCGAGAACGGAGACAAATTGTGGAGCCAATAACCGTTGCTGTGACGGCATTTAGTGCTGTTAAAGCAGGAATTAAAGCCGGTCGTGAATTACAAGACATGGCAGGAGACCTGGGAAAACTATGGGGTGGTTTAGATACCGCTCGAGCTTCTCACAACCAGAAACGAACTAAAGCAATGCGGAATGAGTTTGTATCTGTTGAGGAAGAAGCTTTAAAAACCTTTGCAGCCAAACGTAAAGCAGACGAAATTGAAAAAGAATTACACGAATTTATAGTCTATACGTTAGGTGGGGAAGCTTGGAACGAATTGATTGCCCTTCGGGGTAAAATAAGGAAAGAGCGACAACAGGCAGCCAGAGAGGCTGAACTAAAAGCTCGAAGAAACATGGAAATAGCCGCCGTACTAGCTACTGTTGTAATTGGAGTAGGTTTATTATGGATGGCAGTCTATTACCTAGTTATACAGTAGGAGATTATTATGTGTGAAGTCTGTCTCTGTATCCCTTGCAGGTGTACTCATACCTTATTGGAGTGTACTTATGCCTAAAGGAATTGGATACGGTAAAAAACGGAAGAAGAAGCGTGGCAAGAAAAAGAAGTAAAAAAGACCCGCGTTTAAAAAGAGCAGGGGTTAAAGGTTTTAATAAACCAAAGCGTACGCCTTCTCACCCTAAAAAATCCCATATTGTTGTAGCAAAAGTTGGGAGTAAAATTAAGACTATTCGTTTTGGTCAGCAAGGTGCTAAAACCGCTGGTAAGCCAAAGAAAGGCGAAAGTCAAGCAATGAAGAAAAAGCGCGCGAGTTTTAAAGCTCGACACGCTAAAAACATTGCAAAAGGAAAAATGAGTGCGGCGTACTGGGCAAACAAAGTCAAGTGGTAGAGATTACATCGTAATGAGGCAAGCTCAACTCTCAGAAGACCGAGATAAAGCTTCCAAAGACTACGATAAGCAGTGGTATACTCGCCTAATACAAGAATTAGACTGGGCGCAGCAAGCCATGAATAAAACATATACAGGTAACTGCTATATGGAAGGAGGAACATATGAGTGAGTATGACAGCAGATTTTCAGGAGATATGAGTCGTAATGAAGTTGAACTCGATCTTAATAAGTTTATGGAGCTTCTCCAAGAAAAGTCTGCACTAAAGGATCGTATTCGAGAATTAGAAGATGTTGCGAATAACAATCCTTGGCAAAAAGTCATATTTATGGCACAAGCTGTAGACGCATGGAGAATATTCCCAAGAGTATTTTTAAGTGTATATATTTTCTTACTGTACTACAGTACTATGTGGTTCATGGCATTACCAGAGCCTAGCTTAGAACAATCCGGACTTATTTCAATAATAGTAGGTGCCGGTGCTGCTTGGTTTGGCTTGTATGCAGGAACTAGTAAAGGAAAAACAGACCACTAGAGGTACAAATGGCAATAGAAATTAGCAGGAGAGATATAGTCTCCGAGCAAATTTTAGATTTACAATCTGAGACGAGGTTTCTTAAATTACCAGTAGATCCATATTTGGAACTGCTCGGCGTTGAGCCTCTTGCATCGCAAAAGGCTATCATAAACGCGATAAATAATCCGAAATACCGTTTTGTATGTGCGGCAGTTTCAAGGAGACAGGGTAAAACCTATATCGCAAATATAATTGGGCAGCTAGTTTCACTAGTGCCCAATTCTAACATACTAATAATGTCCCCCAACTATGCCTTGTCTCAGATTTCTTTTGATTTGCAAAGAAATCTGATCAAGCATTTTGATTTAGAGGTTGCAAAAGATAATGCAAAAGATAAGGTTATTGAACTTACAAACGGTTCAACAATACGCATGGGTTCTGTTAATCAAGTTGATAGTTGTGTCGGTAGGAGTTACGACCTTATCATCTTTGATGAGGCCGCTTTGGCTGATGGAAGAGACGCCTTCAATGTTGCCCTTCGTCCGACACTCGATAAAGATAACTCAAAAGCCATCTTTATAAGTACACCAAGAGGGAAGAACAACTGGTTCTCCGAGTTTTTCTACAGAGGATTTCAAGATGATTTTGAAGAATGGGCATCTATACGAGCAACTTATAAGGATAATCCTCGCATGTCTGAAAGCGATATTGCGGAAGCTAGAAAATCTATGTCCGACGCCGAATTTAGACAAGAGTATGAAGCCGACTTCAATACTTATGAAGGTCAAATCTGGAACTTTAACCACGAGGAATGTATAGGTAATTTTAGCGAACTAGATACTTCTAAAATGGATATGTTTGCAGGTCTTGACGTAGGTTATAGAGATCCTACTGCTTTCTGTGTTGTAGGATATGATTGGGATGAAGAAAAGTACTACTTAGTAGATGAATATTTAGACGCTGAAAAAACTACTGAGCATCATGCTAAAGAAATACAAGACATGATTGAAAAATGGAAAATAGATTATATCTATATTGACTCCGCAGCTCAGCAAACTCGTTTTGACTTTGCTCAAAATTATGATATTTCTACTATTAATGCTAAGAAAAGTGTACTTGATGGAATAGCACACGTCGCAGGAATAGTAGATAATGATACTTTGTTAGTAGAGCAAACCTGTGCAGAAACATTAGCAGCATTAGATCAATATCAATGGGATCCAAACCCAAATCTGGCTCGTGAGAAACCGAAACATAATCGTGCTTCGCACATGTCAGATGCCCTCAGATATGCATTGTATTCATTTGAAACGTCTGCAACAAGTTTTTAGGAGACCTCTGAAAAATAATGTTTGACATAGTATCTCAAACTCGATATAATTCTGATATTGAAAATAGAAGTTTTAAAACCCAATGGCCGAATTAAAACGAGATATAGTAAAATATATCCGAGATAGAGCGAAGAATAAGTACGAAAAGGGCTCGGAATGCTATATCTGTGGTGCTGAAGTCAAACTAGATTTTCACCATTATTACAGCTTAGCACCTCTCATTCATAACTGGATGAAAAAGACCGGACACGACCCTAAATATATTCTTTCAATTCGGGATGACTTTATAGAAGAGCATTGGGCAGAATTATATGAGCACACTGTCACTTTGTGCTATGGACATCATAAGCAACTGCATAAAGTATATGGCCGCAACCCCGCATTAACAACAGCAAAGAAACAAATGCGCTGGGTACAGATTCAAAGAGATAAACATGGCATGGTATGACAGATTCTTTCGTACGGAAGATACAGAAGAAAAATTAAATACTTCTCAACACCTTTTAGGTGGCTCCTCCGAAACTACTAGAGAGCCTACTACTAGTTATGAGAGACAGTACGAAGAGTTAGAGATTGTTAATCGCGCGGTTAACATGATTGTTGACGATGCTGCTGAAATACCCTCTATAATTTCGGGGTCTGCAAAACTTCCCGGTATTATAAAAGGAATTAAACGAGCAAAAGTAGATACCCTTCTAAACTATGAACCGAATCTGTTTCAAGACATTAATACATTTAAAAGGAATCTTGTAACAGACTTTATACTAGACGGTAATATTTTTGTTTATTTTGATGGAGTACATTTATACCATCTTCCATCAAGTAAAATGGCGATACATGCTAGTAAAGATACTTATGTGGAGCGCTATACATTCTCACAGGAAATAGATTATTCTCCTAAAGAAATTATACATATTAAAGAGAACTCTTTTTATTCTATTTATAGAGGAGTTCCCCGCCTAAGCCCTGCCTTAAGAACAATGCAACTTATGGCAGCCATGAGAAAATTCCAAGATAACTTCTTTAAAAATGGAGCCGTTCCAGGACTAGTCCTAAAAAGTCCAAATACTCTCTCAGAAAAAATAAAGGAACGAATGATACAATCTTGGGGTGCTCGATATAAGCCAGAAGCAGGCGGACGAAGACCACTTATTTTAGATGGTGGCATAGAAGTTGATAATCTGACAAATGTTAATTTTAAAGAGTTGGATTTCCAAAGCGCAATAACAGAAAACGAAAAGATAATACTGAAGGCGCTAGGCGTACCTCCAATTATGTTAGATTCAGGAAACAATGCCAACATTAGACCAAATATGCGATTGTACTACTTAGAGACTATACTACCTATAGTACGAAAAATTAATTTTGCATTTGAAAGATTTTTTGGATTTACAATTAAAGAAGATGTTACCGATATACCGGCTCTTCAACCAGAATTACGAGACCAATCTCAGTATTACACCTCATTAGTAAATGGTGGAATTATAACTGTAAATGAGGCTAGAGAACAGTTAGGCTTCGAGCCTGTAGATGGACAAGATGATGTAAGAATTCCAGCAAACATAGCTGGAAGTGCTGCAAACCCAGATGAAGGTGGAAGGCCTGTAGAAGAAACCGAGGAAGAGGAAGAATAATGGCAGGTAGTTCAAAACAAAAGAAACAAATGGCAACAACTATGGCTATGTACTTTGCGGAAGCAGGATACGTAGCTTCGCCAAAAGAATTTGCGGGGGATGAAAATCGGCCCCCAATGATAAAGATTCCAACTATTAAAAAGATATTTGGATCTTGGTCTCTTATGGAAAAATTTACGAGATCATTCTGTCCTGAGCTTATGCGAGGACTAACCGATAAAAAGCCTAAAGTAGAGGAGCCGACGCCAAAAGCAGAAGTAAACCCTCTAGAAGAATTACAGGCAAAGACCGCTAGTCCAGCGGAAGATGAGGGAGTAGATGGAAAAGATATTTAATCTCACGTCCACTTTTAAATCAGAAGCACAAGAAGATGGTAGTGTTATGATTCGTGGTATGGCCAGTACAACTGAATTTGATCGCGCGGGCGATTCTATTTCAGCTGATGCTTGGACGAAGGGTGGATTAAATAATTTTGAAAAGAATCCCATAATTCTTTTTAATCACGACTATAGCAGGCCTATCGGTCGAGCTAAAAAAGTCACGGCAACTGATGATGGTTTACACTTAGAAGCTAAAATAAGTAAATCAGCAGGTGATGTTGCTGAGCTAGTTAAAGACGGTGTCCTTGGAGCCTTTTCTGTTGGTTTTCGAGTCAAGGATGCTGATTATGTAGAGGAAACCGACGGATTAAGGATAAAGGACGCTGAGTTGTTTGAGGTATCGGTAGTATCTGTACCTTGCAATCAAGCAGCTACTTTTTCACTGGCGAAGTCCTTCGACTCTAAATCAGAGTACGAAGATTTCAAAAAAACTTTCACTAATAGTGACGGGGCGCAAGTCCAAAAGGAGATACAAATGTCTGAAGAGACAAATCAACCCGTTGACTTGGAAGCTTTTGCTAAAAAAGTAGCTGAGGAAACTGCTGCTAAAATTGCAATGAAGCAAGCCGAGCAAAAAGCAGCCGAAGAGGCTGTACAAAAAGAAGTTGAGGAAAAAGCTGCTGCTGATGCAGAAGCTAAAGCTCAACAAGAAGAAGAAGTTAAGAGTGCTGTTGTAACTGCCGTTGAGTCAGGTACAGAGCGACTACTTAAGGATGTCGAAGCTCAAATAGCTGAGAAAGATGCTCAAATGGACGAAGTCCTGAAGAAGCATGAAGCGGATCTCAAAGAGAAATCTGAAGAGATTGAGAAGATGCGCGATTCAAAGCGTGTTTTTGAAAATCGTGGACGTAGTGACATGGCTTCTCATAAAAAGGAGCTACTCCAAGCTCATATACTTGGAAAAGTTACTCGAAAAGGTTGGGATACTAACTACGGTAAGGATATCCTCCAAAAAGCAGGCGTTACCTACGATGCTACCAGTGCAGCTGGTATCGACGTAAGTGTTTCTCAAGCTTTTGAAGAAGAAGTACGACTTGAGCAAAAAGTCGCGCCTCTTTTCCGAGAAATACAAGTGGCTTCTGGTGCAACTGTACTACCAATTGCTCCTGATACTGAGGACGCCAACTGGAATGCAACTGGTCTAGAGACTACTGCTAACTTGTTGGAAGAGTCAGGTGCAAGCGATAATAACTATAACGTTAATCGCGTATTGTTACAAGCGTTCAGACTAATCTCTGGTACGTTCATAGCGAACGATACAGACGAGCAAGTTGTTATAAGCGTTCTGCCTATAATTACTTCAGCTCTTGCACGTGCACATGCGAAAGCAATCGACGGAGCAATCCTCAAAGGTAATTCATCCTTTGCAGGTCTCGTAGGTGGAGCTGGTACTGACGGCGGTGGATCTTTCCTCGCTGCTGACTCCGCTCTCGTAGCCGATCCTGATGCATCTGGTACTTCCGATGCGATCACAGGTGCAAACTTGCTTTCAATTCGATCAGAAATGGGCAAGTATGGTGTCAACCCCAACGATGTAGCATACATTGTAGGTATTGACCAGTACTACAACTTAATTAGCGATGCTGCCTTCTCTGACGTTTCAGAAGTTGGTTCAGACACCGCAATGAAGTTAATCGGTGCGGTAGGAAGCATGTACGGATCACCCGTAGTTGCTACTGATGCACTTGCTCAAGGCACCAAAGAAACTGGAGCCTTCACAGGTACAGCTGCTTGCGCAGTTAACGTACGTAACTATGTTATCCCCCGACTGAAGGGTGTTAGCATTGAGACTGACTACGAAGTAGCTGGTCAGCGTACGGCCATTGTTGCAGCACAATCACTCGGATTCAACGAGTTAGTTGCTGGCGTAACAAACAATGAGCCTTCTGTTAGAATCGAGTATCAGTAAAAACTGATACCCTTAATTAGAATTACAATAGTGATTCTAGTAACTCGGGGGAGGCAACCCCTCCCCCAAGTTTTTAAAAATTGACTTATGGCAGATTTAATAACTTTACAAACATATAAAGATGCAGAGGGTTTAAGTACTCCTAAAGAAGACTTGCGAATCAATGCGTTGATTCCCTCCGTTAGTCAATTAGTAAAAACTTATTGTGCTAATAGCTTTGTTGACTACTATTCGTCAGCAAAAACAGAGATTATTAATGTTGATTGGGGAACTCATATTGTACAACTAACAGAGAGCCCAGTCAACAGTATTACTAGCGTACAAGAGCGCACATCCTATAGTGGCGCTTACACTACACTAACAACAGGGGCATATGAATACTACTTAGAATCTAGTACTGATAGTGTTCTTAGAACTACTTCGGCAGGATATAAAAACTGGCCTACAGGTGTAGGAGCCGTTAAAGTAGTCTATACTGCAGGTTGGAGTGCAGTCCCAAAAGATTTAGAATTAGCAGTAATTGATTTAGTTACCTACTACTTGAAAGATGAACATAAAGAAAGACGTGTTCTTGGAGGAGCAAGTATACAAAACTCTTCCAGTAGTACCCAAAGTGATAATGTTGCTTTTCCAGACCACATTAAGAGAGTCTTAGACTTATATAAGAATTTCTAATGGCAACGATGTATACAAAATCCTTAGATCAATTAATCAAGCATATGTCGTCCGGAAATTTTATCCGAGCAAAGTATATTCGAAGAGGTATTGATAGGCAAAAAGAAGCAGTAAACTGGTTGCAATTAGATAGAGAGTATATGCAAAGATTTAATGCCCTTAAAAAAGTTGTAGAAGCCTCTGATAAAAAAGAGACACAAATGGTAAAATTTGAGGGAGAAGAATTCGGAGAGTTTTCGGGAAAACGTTTGAAGATGAGTAAAGCAAGAAGATTTATACATACAGTAGAAGATACAGAAGGTAAAGGCCCAAAAGATCGTTTAACTTTTAGAGAATTAAGTGAGACGGTTTTACCTAAGATTTATTCAGAGCTTAAGGATATAAAAGAAATGGGTCATAAGGATATAAGTATTTTAAGAGGTACAATGGCTATGGTTTTAAATGACCCAGAAATGCGTAAGCCTGAAAATGTTAAAAAGAGACAAGCACTCAAAGCTATGTATGTAACTCTTGAAGAATTGGATAAAGTAACAGATCCAAATATGATACAAGATCCTACGAATCCTGACATGGGTAGTTTAGAAAGATTGCTTTCTGGTCAGACAGTTCAAGATATTCTTACTTCTGATTATAGTATAGAAGCAAGTGCACAAATAGCAGTAGGAGCTTTTACGGGTATTGAGGGCAGAGTAACTTTTGAACTAGAAAATGAAAAACTAAATCAATTAAAAGGCCATGTTGCTAGGAAAATGGGGGATGTTTTAAAAGGTGTAATTGAAAGCGACCCAAGAGAGTTTGAAAAACTATATAAAAACCTTGATATTTCGAGATTAAGAGGCTCCAAAAACATATTAGAAAGAGTAGGAGATCAAGTAACTCATGTTTTAGACCCAAAGAGAAGGGGGAAGCCTAAACTATCTGTTCTTAAACCGAAGCCCTCTTCCGGAAGAGTTAGAAAAGGCAAGGCAGTAAAGAAAAAATCAAAGTCATCTAGTTTGACGGCTATCAAGTTACAATCAAGAAAGAAACATAAAGCAAGAGCAAGCAACGTTTCTTTAGTAAATATCTTAGGGATAATTAATGCTCGATTACCTGAGAAAGTTGCAACAAATATGCGGTCCCCAGGTCTTGAAAATAGAACGGGACGATTTGCTGGCAGTGCACGAGCTGTAGATATTAATGTAACACCTCAAGGGTACCCTAGTATTGGATATACTTATATGAAGAATCCATATCAAGTTTTTGAAACAACAAGTGGTACTAGGTTTTCTAGTTCGGAGAGAGACCCTAGAACCCTAATAGGACGCTCCATAAGAGAGATAGCTTTAGAATCAGGAATAACGAGATTATTTACTAGGAGGGTTTAATGACTGCAAGAACATACGCATCAAGAAGAGCCCAAATAATAAGTGCATTAGTTACTAAGTTAAAAACAATAGACGGACAAGGATCCTTTCTCACAGATGTAGGAGAGAATGTTCATCCTAGGTTAAAATTCTGGGACGAAGTAGATGAATTCCCAGCAATACATTTAAATGCTGGAGCGGAAACTAGAGAGTACCGATCAGCAGGAGTTAGAGATAGATTTTTAACCGTTACTATTAGGTGCTATGTTCAAGATGAAGATGCTCAAGAGGCTTTGAACGAGCTAATGGAAGATGTTGAAACAGTTGTTGAAGATAACTCACGACTTACGTATACGGATAAACAAAATAATGTCCATTATACACAACAAATCACAGTTGTCAGTATTGATACTGATGAAGGTGTACTCGAACCGCTAGGTGTTGGCGAGATACTTATAGAGGTTCGTTATTAGAAAATTCTGGCACGAATAAATATTCACGACCAGTCTTTTCAGGATCATAGGAGAATATACTATGGCAGAATATTTACACTATAGTAGAGACTCGCGACTCTACATGGAAAAAGACGGATATCTCTGGTCGATTCCGGTGCTTGATGGATTTAGTTTCTCTCAGGCAACGAACGCATCAGAAATAACGTTGAACGAGATGGAGGACTCTACCGGTAAATCACGTAGAGGTCGTAAAATGTTTACTGACTCTCTATCCGCGGCAGAATGGTCTTTTAGTACTTATATTAGACCTTTTAAATCTGCAGGATGCTCAGGAGACCTAGATGGTGGTGCTGTTGGAGCAGCAGGAGCAGCGGGCGGGTCTAAAAAGGGTATCGCAGATAGTACTGCGAATACTCATCACGCTGTTGAAGAAGCCCTTTGGGTTGCAATGGCAGGTAAGAATACTTATACAGCAACTACTGGACGTTGGGCGGCTCCTTCAGCAAGTGGTGGTGCAATTTCCTCGTTCACTCTTGGTGGAACAACCGAAGGTAATGGAGGTACAGCTAGTACTACTCCTTACACTTTTACAGTAAGTAACAGTACTCTCGGAGGTAGTACAACAGGGGCAAGCACAAATAGTACAAACGGAGCAAATGCAGTTATAAGTCTTACTTTAACTGATGATGGTTCTGATGCAGATGTTACTGCAACTATCTCAGAAAGAGGAATTGGCTGGGTTACTGGTGATGTAATTACAATCACAGGCGCTTCTCTTGGTGGTAGTACTACTGCTGATAATGTAACTCTTACAGTGACTTCAACAAGTGCAGCAGCAGACACAACGGATCTCGATATTAACTTTTATGACTCCAGCCGTGCAGCATTAGGTACATTTAACTTATACTATGTATTTAGTGATAGAACTGATGGACGATTGCTTTATAAGTTAGAAAATGCGGTTGTTAATGAGGCTTCGATTGACTTTGATATTGATGGTATAGCAGCAGTTAACTGGTCAGGAATGGCGGGCCAGATTAAGGAAGTACAAGAAGATACTACCGATGCAAATACGATAACGGCAGGAATGTATCATGCAGATAATACTTCTCCTGTATCTGGTTCTCATGGAGCAGGGGCAATATGGATTGATACTAATGATAGTGACCGATTCTACATTAACCCAACTGCAGGAAATAACTGGTGGGCAGCTATTGATGAAGGTACTACTGATACTGGAAACTTTATCCGTAACCGACTAACCCAGCTAACACTAGCGCCTGAGAGTACTTTCCAGAGTTCTACAACGTTTACAAACGCTGCAGGAGCTTCTGATACTTATGAGACTAGTTACTCAGTGGCATTAACAGGCGGAAACGTTACTATTAGTAACAATATTTCTTATCTAACTCCAGAAGAACTAGGTAAGGTTAACCAGCCGATCGAGCACGTTACTGGAACACGAACTATCACGGGAAGTGCAACTTGTTATTTAGCAAGTTCAGACGCTGCCACTAACCGTAGCCGGGACTTGTTTGCGGACTTAGTATCAGACGTTAATACTGTTATTAACAAATTTGCAATTACATTGCAAGTTGGCGGAACGGATACTACGAAACCTCGCTTTGAAATTTCATTGCCTACCGCACACTTAGAAATACCAAGCCACTCTGTAGAAGATGTGATTTCTCTTGAAACCAACTTCCACGGGCTAGGTACAGGTGCTAGTGAAGGAGACGAAGTAACACTTAAATATATAGGTGTATAAATAACTCCTAAAAAATAATTCTTGACATTTATGGTGTTTTGAAATATAATATAGGGTAAAGATTAGGGGGTCTTTTTGACCCCCTTCTTATATGAAGAGCTAAAATGGCAAATTTTACTTATAAAAAAGAAGAGGTAAAAGTATATGTTGTATACAACAGCCTTAAATATAGAATAGATATAAGTGAGATAAACTTCAATCAAACATTTAAAGAAAATAGTTATAGTGTAAAAACGCTTCATGACCAGAACTATTTTGAAGATTCGGTAATTAATCAGGCAACTGCTGCAAAGTTTTCTTTTAATACTCCGATTCTACAAGAAGCAACAAATAGGGTAGTATTTGATAGACTCCTTGATGTTGCAACTTTTGATTTATACATTTCTGGAAAGCATGATGCTTGGAAGCTAGAAAAATGCGGTATTACTTCAGGGTCGTTCGTGATCGAGGGATCAAAACCTCTAAGATTATCCGTAGAAGGCGAAGCATCAAAGCTATCACGTTTTACTGGTACTATACCGGGTACTTTACAAAATACAGGTATTACTACTAGTACTTATTTGCTATCAAAGTTTACTACTTTGAGTATAGGAACTGCAACGGTTTCGCCTCTTAAGGTATCTATCGAACTTCAAAATGAAGTACGATGGAATAGGTATACTACAGTTAATGGAGCAATTACTGCAACAAATGCTTCTAATTCAATGTATCCTTCTTCTTTCACATTAATGAAGAAAATTCTTGGAGGTTCAATAGAGTTATATTTAGCAGATGATTCTTCAAGCATGCTAACTTGGAACAGTGATACATCAATAAGAATAAAAGTAGGTACTACTACAGGGACTTTTTACGGTCTTGATTTTAATTTAGCAAATTGTTCATTTACGAACAGAATGAAATCCGGTAATGTTTTTACTGAAGAATATAACTGGAGAATGATACAAAACCCTACGGCGTTAAGTGATGTCGTAACTTATACCACAACATAGGAGTATGTGATTTTATGGAACTAAAAAAATTAATGGTGGATAGTAAAGCCGCCTGGATTGATTTTCCTGGGCTAAACGGCTTCTCAGTAGAAGTTGTAAATCTTTCTAGAAAAGAGCTCACTGGAATAAGAAAAAAATGTACAACAAATAAATTTGATAGAAGAACTCGCCAACTTACTGAATCTCTTGATGAGGATAAGTTTGTTGAAGAGTTTGCATCAAAAAGTATTAAAAATTGGAGAGGATTAAAATTAAAATATGTAGAATCTCTTCTTTTAATTGATGCAGCGAATGAAGACCCAGAAAAAGAACTCCCTTATAGCAAGGATAATTGTGAAACTTTAGTTCAAAACTCAAATGAATTTGATACATGGCTCAACGAGGTAGTCTTTGATCTAGATAACTTTCGTAAAGAACCAACAACAGGAAGTGATAAACCGACTGGAAAAACTGTACAAAAATCTTGATACAGGGTTAACTAGAGATCGTTATTTTGAAATGCAAGAACAAATGGGAGTTGAACCCAAAGAGGAAGACGTTCCTCCTGACTGGGAGGATTTTCCAGAAATTGTTATTGATGCAGTAAATACTTTTAATCAACTAGGAGATAGAGCATACCCTGATATTGGATATATAGGAAAAGATTATACAAATTTACATCTATTTATTGAATTATACGATATTACAGATAAAGAATTTTTTATAAACGTTTTAACTTGGTTAGATTCAAGAGCTATAAAAAAATCCCAAGATCAATTAAAACGAGAGCATGAAAAGCTAAAGAGGAAAAACTCTAGTGGCCGGTAACGAAATTAAATTAAGTATAAGAGTAGATGACAATGGTAGTCTTTCTATTGTAGGTCAAGAAGCAGAAGCAGCCTCTGATAAATTAGGTAATGTTACTGATGCTTCCGATAAAGCAGGAAAAAGCCAAAATACTTTAAGAAGAAATTTACATGGTACTGCTAAGATGACTTCTAACAGTACTAAAGGTTTTGCTAAAATGTCTCAAGGCATAACCGGCGGGTTAGTTCCTGCGTACGCAGTTTTAGCTTCGAACATATTCGCTCTTTCAGCCGCTTTTAACTTTCTGAAAAGGGCTGCTGATGTGCAAATTCTTGAAGAATCCCAGATTAAATTTGCACAAAATAGTGGAATCGCCTTAGCTTCAATTACACAAAGATTAAGAGAAGCAAGTGATGGTATGCTTGGTTTTAAAGAGGCTGGACAGGCGGCAGCTATAGGTCTTGCTAAAGGCTTTACTCCTCAACAATTAGAAGCTCTCGCTGTAGGAGCGAGAAAAGCCTCTACAGCACTTGGAAGAGATTTTGAAGACTCTTTTGATAGATTAATCAGAGGTGCTTCTAAAGCAGAGCCGGAATTACTAGATGAACTAGGTATTACTCTTCGTCTTGAAGAAGCCACAGAAAATTATGCCAGAGCCATAGGTAAGAATAGAGACGAATTAAATTCTTATCAACGTAGTCAAGCAGTATTAATTGAAACCCAACGACAATTAAATAAAAATTTCGGGGATTTTGAGGCTGCTACTAATCCTTTTGTAAAACTCTCAAAAACGTTTGAAGATATTATTAAAAAGGTTACTCAATTTTTCCTCCCTATATTTACCGCTCTAGCTGATATAATAAGTCGAAGTGCTCTTGCTGCTGTGGCTGTTTTTGCCGCTATTGGTATTGCGATTTTTAAAGCAATGGTTCCTATGGATGGATTTAGAGAACGAGTTAAAAAAATGGGGGAGGAATCTAAAACAGCACATCAAGAATCTAAGGAAGCATTAAGTGCTTATATTGCTAAAATGAAAGAGGCGGCAGCACAAGCCGCAGCTACACAAAAGAAAGGAAAAGCAGGAATGCAAACTGGAGCAGCGGCAATGGTTGCTTCAGGAAGTAAAAATAAAACACTACAAAAAGTAGCTTCGGGAGAGACTTTAAGTGGTCTTGATAAGCATAATATTGCTAAAGCTATAAAATCGGCGGAAACCCAATATAAAAAGCATGGTGAAGTTAGAAACGGCATGTTTCAAGGTCAAAATATCAAGATGGTTAGAGATTTTGATAAAAGTATGAAAATGATGACTGTTAGTGGGGGGCGATCCTTTAAAAGAATAGCTGCCTCTGGAAAAACTGCCGCTATGGCGGTAGTAGTGTCTATGAAGTGGATGGGAGTTCAAAGTAAAGCAGCATTAATAGGAATGGCAAAAGCCGCAGACTGGCTTGGTGGAAAACTAAGCAAACTTATTAGTATAGCTAGTGGTATTGGAATCGCTGTAATGTTATATGAAATGGGGAAACAAATAGCAGAAAATATATACAGTATTGGATTAATGTTCTCCAAAGTACTAGATAGTATTCTGAACTTTATAGCCCCTTTTGTTAATATGACAGTTAAGTGGTTCCTTGGAATGGTAGATGAAATTATTGATGCTTGGAACTGGTTAAAAACATCAGTCGCAAAGATAGTTAATAAGATAGCTAGTGGTATTGCTGATGGTTTATCGGCTGCAATTAATAAAGTTATTGATGGCGTAAATGCTGTTATTGCTGGCGTGAATATGCTTCCAGGCTGGAAAGATGACCCTATTAGTCCAATTAATAATGTTGATTTTGCAAAGAGTCTTACACTGATGGACGAATCCACAAAGGCCGCTAGTAATTTGGCCGCTTCTTACGAAGAAGTAAACGAATCAGGCGATAGAATGGAACAAATGTATAAAAACACTATAGGTGGAGCTTTATACAAATTTCAGGAAGGCATGAAAAGAGATAAAAGAAACAATGCGAATTTAAAAGAATATAATGATCTATTGGAAACGTCCGCGATGGATCTTAATAACATAATAGATGCTAGAAATATGGAAACAGATGCTGTCAAAAAGCAAAGAATTGCTTTCTCAGGTTTAGTATCTCTAGGTATTCCCGACCTTTATGCAAAAATTAATGCTCAGTCGACAAGGGTTGTTACTCAATTAGATGGAACAAAGAAAAAAGTAAAAGAATATATCATGTCAGAAGAAGGCAGGGTAGAAGCTTTAGAAAACTTGAAATTAATGCTGGGAGATATTACAGAGCTTTCTCCCAAAATGGGTGAAGCTTTATCAAAAGCCACTTTAGATAGTGACGCAGGATTAGTAGAATTAGCTACAAAGGTTAAGAATGCAAATACTCAATTAAAAGCTTTTGAGGAAGGCTTAACAGGTGTAAAACAAGAAGTAAAAGAAAGCATTAGTTCAGGTAGCTTTAGAGATGCCTTTTATGCATTGAAGCAGTTAAAGGATTCGGCTACTGAAGCTGGAACCGCTATATCTGATTTAACTAATGATAAAAAGCAAAAAGCTCTTGCCGATTTACTAGACAAATTCAAAGAAATGTTTGGCCCAGATATGAATGCGGACGAGTTATTAGAAAATTTAGAAAAAATTGTAGCAGCAACGAATAGGATAGAGATACTAGAACAAACTGCCGCTGCTACAACAGGCAAAAGAAGAACGCTATCAGAAGCATTAGCTGCGCTAGAGAAGAATAGACTTAAAATTTCGGAAAAAGAACTTCAACTTAAAACCGAGTCGGATAAAGGCAAAAAAGAAGAGCTACGAAATGAATTAGAGATACTCAAGACGTTAGAACGGCAGCACGAGCTTAGAAAGAATATGGCTTTTCAAGGTATGTATGAGTCATATGGTGCTGGTCCCGAAATAGGACAAATACAAGCTACCTTCTTAAATTTATCCACCACTCTATCTCCGTTAGCAAAAAGATATGCTGAGTTGAACGAGAAAAAGAGAGAAGGCATTGAATTAACAAAAGAAGAGCAAAAAGAACTAGATCGGCTAAAACTTCAGATGATGGGAATGGCTACGACTGGTTTTGGTGAGTTTTTATCAACTATTGGGCAAAGTTTAAAAGCATTAGGTCCCGAAGGCGAGTATATGGCGGGAATACTAAACTCAACCGGACAATTAATTAGTATTACTGGCGTTTTCATGGAACAACTCGCGAGTGGTATGGAGAAGTGGACAGAAAAACTTTCTGCAGGGTTACAGTTTGCTAGTGGTATGTTATCTGTTATTCAGGGAATATTAAATGCCCAGTCTCAGCAGAGAATTAAACAAATCGATAAAGAGATTGCCGCAGAAAAGAAAAGAGATGGAAAATCTAAAGAGAGCCTTGCAAAAATACAAGCTTTAGAAGCAAAAAAAGAACAGCAAAAGAAAAAAGCTTTTGAAATGAATAAAAAAATGGTTATGGCTCAGATAGTTCTGCAAACAGCCCTCGGTATGATATCTGCTTTTGCATCTGGTATGATGTTGGGTCCGATTTTGGGTCCACCTGCTGCCGCAGCATTTGTAGCTATGGTTGCTGCTATGGGTGCGGCCACTCTAGCAATTGCAGCTGGAATGAGTTATCAAGGAGGAGGTGGCAGTGCTGATGCTCCAACACCCACAGCAAGCGTTGCCACAGGCCAGAGAAAATCAACAGTAGATATAGCCAAATCTCAGTCAGCAGCAGGAGAATTATCCTATTTACGTGGAGAACAAGGAGTAGGAGGCCCGGAAAACTTCCGAGGAGCGTTCTATGGAGTGAAACATAGAGCAGAAGGAGGTCCTGTAGGTTATGTAGTTGGCGAGCAGGGTCCAGAACTATTTATGCCCAATCAAGCAGGAGCAATCGTTCCAAACGATGATATAGCAGAAATTGGGGGCGGTACAAACGTAACTTTCAATATTAGTACTATTGATGCATCAGGAGTTGAAGATGTTTTAACACAACAGCAAGGAAACATAATTGGAATGATACGATCAGCCGCAAATGAATACGGAGACCCTTTTCTTGAGAATATAGATACAAGCATTTATAGTGCTCCAACTGCAGGGTACGGGAGAGCATAATGGCAGCATTTACCACTGGATATACAGATATTCTACCTGATCCTAATAATAAGATAGGAGATGCAGGACAAACTGATGCGACTAATGGTACAGCAGGACCTGGCTATGCGTCTGTTTCACTAAGCTCCGAACAAAAACTTATTATGTCTAGAACTAACTCTCAAAGAGTATCCGCTCGAGCGATAGCAGGTCATAAATGGAATATTGATATTGGGTACAATCCTATGACACAAACAGAGTTTAATCCTGTTTACTCCTTCCTATTACAAAGAAATGGAGAAATCGACCCTTTTTATGTTTCTCTACCTCAGTATAGAACTCCTCAAAATAGTGTGTTTAGTACGTATTTGCAAGAGACAACACATCCACTAGTAATGTTTGCTAGCACATCTGTTGCTGCAGGTTCTACTTCCATGATGATTAGAGGACTACGTAGTGGAGCTTCAAAAGGAGTAAAAACATTATCTAGTATTCAAACTTATACTGTTACTGCTGGTAATCAAGGAAAAACTTATACTAATGTTCCTGGAACTGGTGGTGGTGGAACCGGCGCTACTTTTAATGTGACGCCTGCAAGCTCGGGGGTAGTAACTCCCGCAGTAACTGTGTATAACCCTGGATATGGGTATACGGGAGCTATTACTATTAATGGCGCTAATGCCGGTGGGAGCGGTAATTTTACTGTAACTCCTAATGTAGATTCAGGATCAGGATCAGATAGATACTTTCAATATAACTATCAAGGATTGGGTACTCCTACACCTGGAGACTTATTTACCATAACTGATGATAAGTTTTCTAACCATAAAAAAGCATATATGGTAACTAGAGTTGAAACTAATGACATTTATAAATCTGGAACTACTCAACCTACAGTTAATGAATTATTAATTCATTTCACCCCTGGCCTATCGAAAAATATAAGCGCTAGTGATGCCGCTGCAGGCAGTTATGAGATAAACTTTTTTAATCCTTTAATACGTGTAGTGTCTTCTTCTAAGGGGCTGCAAAAATATTCTTTAAATGCGAATAACTTATATAAATTTAAACTCAGTTTACAAGAAGCCTTGCCATGACAGTAAAAGTAATACGTCCATTAGAAAACGAAGTTAGCTCAAAACTTTTAAGTAATGAGGGGTTTTTATATGCCCATTTAGTAAAATTTGAAAAACCTATAAAAACTGTAACAGGGGCGGTTGCTGAAAAGGCACAAGATTATTCTTATTTAACTGATGCTTCTTATAACCTTCAATTTGATGATGAAAGTACAGACTCTTTAGGCTCCAGTAATGGAACACAAACATACGTAGCAGAACGACTATTAAAAGTTGGTCAAGTTGCTGAAACCATACAAGCAAAAGCCACAAGCATGGCGTTAACTATTGATAGTACTGCTTTAAATACTACTCTATCCCCTACTTCCACTACTATTAATCTAACCACTAAGCTTATAACTATAGGAGAAAGCTGGATAGAAGCTGGCTTTTCCGAAGGTGATAAGTTAAGAATATCATCTAATGACGGAAATGATGATAAATTTGTCATTATTAATAGTTTTCAATCAGATGGTACTAATGATGATAGAATTATTGATGTAACCTTTGGAACAGGTGTTGTAGCTGCTACTAATAATACCACATATACTTTTACTATAGAGACCGAGGAACACTCGAGCCCTTTTATGAGCAAAGAGGAAGGTACTTACGCACATTATATTAATAGAGAAGTTTTTGTTTACAAAGCTATAATTAACCCTGAGGATGGCACCATCGTTGGAATGAATAGTACAACTAAAAAAGATGGGCCTTTTTTAATTTTTAAGGGTATTATTGGTGCAGTAAAAATAAAAGAAGATCCTTCAAAGTCCTCAGAAGTTGTATGGACTCTTACTAGTCATTGGGGTGATTTTGTAAAAATTAACGGACGTGTAACTTCTGATACAGAACATAGGGGTATAAATGGTCAGGGACAAACTGATTATGCAGCATTAATTAGACCCGAATATATTAATGATTATGGGTTTATGCACTCTGAACAAGCCCTAAACCTTATTGTTACTTATAAAGCGACAGAGACTAAATATAGATTCAAAAAAACAGGGTTTCTTGGAATGGGGTCAGGAAAAACTATAGAGTACGAAGTTGAAGTAGACAGAGAGTTAGAGTTAAGGATGAATTTAGAGGCCAGACGACTACCTGTCGTTTATGGTGTCAATAGAATAGACAGTTTCCCAATTTTTGTTGACTTAGATAGAACCAGAACAAATGAAGTATATGTAGCATACGCACTATGTGAGGGGGAAGTTGCTGGTTTATATGATATTTATTTAGACAATAAGAGCAGAATTTGTGCAGATGCAAATGATTCAGCAAGTAGAGGAGGCGGTTCTGACGCAGTAAGTGTTATATGTGAAGGAAGAAAAGATAAGGGGGATACTCTTTCTTCTAAAGATTTGCAAGCCGCTTCAGCATCGGGGTCAGTAATAGCAGGGCCATACGGCTCCATTAATTTAGGTGGAGTTAACTTTATGTCCGGCCCTAGAGAACAGATGTATTACGATCCTGTTACTGGCTGGGAACCAATTACAGGAGATGCTGATATTACTGCTCCTGCAACAGGAATTCGTCATGAAAAAGGACACCATTTTAACACCCCTATTAATGGAAGAATAATATTCCACAGAGGAAAGCCTAATCAAGACGCAGATAATATGCTGGTCGCAAAAGCTGCGGAAACAACTACTAATGGGGGTTTTCTATTACAGCATCAGTATTTTAGTGACAATAATAGATCTAATTACTGGGGACCAAATCACAGACTACTAGATACGGCATACGTAGTTGCAAAATATGAAATAACAGAAGAAGACTTAGAGATACCTGAGTTAGAGTTTGTTGTACGAGGCAGAATACTTGATTGTTATAATTATGATTTTAGTTATAGAAATGATCCTGATGCTTCCCTAACTTCGGCTAGTTTTAGTAGCTTTAATCTTGGAGATACAGTAACTTTACATAAAACTAGCGATGATACTGCTATTGGATCAAGTAATGTAATAGCAGATTTCTCTACTTATTATGATGAAGATTATTCAGAGGATGGAGATCAACATTATGTAATGCGGTTTAGTAGTGATCCTGGATTGGGAGATACTACAAAGTTTTATGCTAAAGTAGGTAGTAATAAATGGTATATGGTTGCTCATGATCACCAAAGCCTTTCAGGAACAATTGCTACGGAATTGCGTGTTGGTATTGCGAGTATTGCGGCACAGTCTCCTTCTACTAATGGAGTAAATATTGTTTTAGCAGATGAAAGCGGTCATGGAGCTTTCATAGCTTCGGTTATAGATTATGTAGAAGAGGTAAGCCCTATTGCAGCTACGACTGCACCAGATGAAGTACGTGCAAAAATGCATTTTGCAACTTTTATTGCTGATAGTGTAAATACAGGAACAAGAACACTACAACAAGTTTCTAATTTTACAGATGGATGGAATACCACGGATATCCCCTCTGTACGTGTTCCTAAGGCAATTGTTTTAGAGAGCGGTAATACTACTCTTAACTACTACCAAGGAGAGTATGTAGAACTATCAAGAACTAAATCAGACGGAACCATTAAAAAACAAAAAAGATTAATTATAGGCAGTAAGCAAATTGGAAGCAAAGTTGTAGCAATGCTAGACAGGGATTGGGAGGTAGATGCAGACAGTGATTTTACTTTAGAACCCAAAACTTTTTCTGGTGTTACAGGAAGAACAGCAGACACATTTAAAGTACTATCAAAAGGGGATCAAAGAGTTTCTCTTAATCCTGCTATGCAACTATTAGATTATATTACTAATAAAAGATATGGAAAAGGCTTAGACTTAGAAAAGGATATTGATTTAGATAGTTTTAAAACTGTTGCTAGACTTTGTGATACTCGTTCTGATATTACTGTTATTTTTCAGGCAACCGGTGGAGATGCTGCTAGTTTTACTGTAGGAACTGCTTATAAATATCCTGCCTCTGGAACCGTTTTATGGCAAGGAACAGTAAAAAGCACTGAAGACGTCACTTATAATAGTACAACATATAGACAAGTAGTATTCACAGACTGTATTGGAAAATTAGCACATAGATGGTTCGATTATAAGTACTATGATGCTAATATGGTTCTCTATGATAAGTCTAAAGGCAGGGCATGGATAAATGGTAGTAATGGAACCACAACAGTTCCTAATAGCTTTCTCGATAATACAGGACTAGTTCTTACTAGAGTAGGCTCTGGAGGAACTGCGTCCCCCAAAGTATGGTTAGGTACGTTTTCCGGAGAAGGGGATGCAGCAACTGGAAGTATTACATTTGATGGGAATCCTGTTGTTAAATCAACATTATCAGGTGTTATAGGTTTTGGTACGACTGGATATTCTTTATATGATTCAGATGATGTTAAATATTGGAGATATTTAGGCTGGCAATCACAAAATCAACGAGAAGTTACTCGTCACCAATGTTGCCCGATTTTAGACACTAATACTAGCGTTTTTGAGAATATAAATAGTTTATTAGCGCATTTTAATGGAATATTACGATATTCTAATGGAAAGTATGAATTAGATATTCAATCATCAGCAACTTTGAGTGCATATACTGCTAATGATCCTCGAATAATTAGAGAGAGTGATTTAGTTGGCGCAATCAATGTACAGGATAATGGACAAAAAGGTTCAAAAAATACAGTAAGTGTTAGTATTCCTGATCCACAACAAGACTATGGAAGTCGTGATGTAACTTATTTCAATTCTAAATATTTAGCAGAAGACAGGAATATTCCTAAAAAAGATGATATTAAAACTCCTCATATTTTAAACTATTTTAACGCTAGAATTAATGCTAAACAATACTTAGACCAAAGCAGGTATGGTAAGAAAATTAATTTTATTATGCAGCCTAAAGGAAACCTTCTTTTAGCAGGTACTATTGTACAAATGTATTACCCTAGATTTGGATGGGGTAGTGATGATCTTGTTGTACAGCAGTTTTCTGGGCAAACTACAACCACATTTGTTCCTCATGGGTTTAAAGTAGGCGATATTGTACGGTATGAAGATATTACCAATACTAGTGAAAGCATGAATAGTGAATATAATAATAAATATTTTACTATTTCTGCTGTACCTTCATCTACTACTTTTACTACCGACCAGCCCAGTATTTCAACATATTCGGCAAATAACTTAGGAAAAGTTTATAAAAAAGGCGAATATTATAGAATTACTAATCTGAACTTTAAAGAGGACTGCTCTGTGCAAGTAACCGCACTAGAGCACAATGACGAATCCTTTCTAATAAGCAAAAGAAAGAGCGATGTTGTAGGATTGGTAGAATCTCCAAATGTAGGAGTAGAAGATAATCCTCCTGCCCCTACTGCTCTGGCTGCCTCCGCAGTAGACGAAGCAAAAGCTATAAAAGTGCGGTGGACAAACAATGCTGAAGCATATAAAACTCAGGGTGGAGTTACTACATGGAAAAAAGCGTGGTTTACTGAAATTTGGATTAATAATCAAGCAAGCTTTACTGCAACAGATAACTCATCTCACAATCAAAAGTTTGCGGGTGGAGCCGTTCTTTTAGAAAGATTACAAGATAAAGTAGATTATATATACACTCCTGAGGGTGCAGGAACCCAAACAAGATATCACTGGGTTAGGCATGTTAAAGAATTTGTTCCTGTTGGTGGAAGTCCAAATAATGTAATTGAATTAGCATCCGATTTTTATCCTGCTAGTAATACTGATGGTGTCAGTGCTTCGGCAACAGGTACTGTTCCAAATAAAACTATTGAAATTGTTCCTGTTAATGGAGTTGTAGTTACGTATGAGGGACCTAATAGAATATTACCTGTAGACGGCTCGGGTAATACACTTAATTTAGCATTTAAAATAAAATTAAATAATTTTGATACAAGCAAGAAGTGGTACTATAGATATTATACTACTACAGGTAATTATATTTTATCGGGTAATGGCACCGCTAGTAGTAATTCAAGTGATAATCAGTACAAAGGTGTACATCACTGGAGCGGGTCGTCAAATAGTCAATCGTTTGATGAATTTACTCTTCATCCTAATTTTGAACCAAAGTCTCCTGCTAATAGTTCACTATATTCGGTAGTTCTAAATGTACAAGTTTTTGAACTAGATGATACTAATGGCATAACAAATAGTGATACACCTATCATAGAGGACAATATTGCATTAAGTGCTGTAAATATTGGCCGTCCAAATTACCAAGTTTCATTTAGTAATGCTACTCATACATTTATTGCGGAGGCAGATGGAACTGCAGATGTTACGGGATTTTCATGTCTACCTACAATCTTTAGGAACTCAGGAAAGGGGCTAGTTGAATTAACCTATGCACCTTATACTAGTTCAGTAGGAGATGATACTTTTAGTTATGGAGATGACTCAAGTCATACTGCGAATCAAAGTTCTGGAAGTTTAGATGGAATAACTACTACTAATTGTACCGCTGTAAATGCCGCTAACGGTACCATTACTATAGACTCTAATAGCAGTATTGCAACCTCCGGGTTAACGGTAAACCAAGCAACAATAAAAGTTGAAATAAAAGATAATAAAGCCATCAAAAATGGTTTAGCAGCTGATGAATGTGATATTACAACTGAAGTATATCATCTATCTAAAGTACCAAACCCTGTCAGAGAAGGCACAACATTAATAGTAGATGTAGGTGATAGCAATACTGATCAGATTACCGTTGATGTTTATAATGATTTTGTCGCTAGTGGTAATTTAAGTACCGCTAATGCACGGGCTTGCGCTGCATATGTAATTAGTCAAACAGTAGATGATTTTATAAGACCAAATGATATTTTAACAATTACAAATGGTAATGCTGCTCAAGCATCAAGAATTTTTACAGGCACTGGCACAGCGAGCAGCTCCTCTGTTGGATCAGGAAACTGGAGTTCAAAAGTAGTTCAAAAGTTTGATGGTAGTGTAATTGTTGATGGTACTCTAAGTGCGGATAAAATTACTGCAAATACAACATTTACAAATAACTTAAATGTAGCAAGTATACTAAAAGTTGGAGATGGTACGAATGCAGGACAGATTCAATCCCCGAATAAATCCTCTTATACTGATAATGATAATGGATTTTTCTTAGGATCAGATGGTAGTGTTTATATTGGAAACGCAAGTAACCATTTAAAGTATGATGGAGCAAACGGGTTCCAAGTAGCAGGTAGTTTGTCTGTTGCTGGCCCAGCAGGAAATGTAGGAGCGAGCGTGGCCCTTGTCTACTCTAGACAAGCTAGTCAACCTACAAAACCGCCTAATACTAATACGACTGTTGCGGCAGCAGTAGCTGCGGCTAATGCATCTGCGGGATCTACTGTTTGGTATACAGTGACCCTGGTGGCACAGCTCAGCTATGGACTTCTTCAGGTTCTAGAGCAGAGCATGCATCCGCGAATGATAGTACTACGTATTGGTACTGGCAAAATGCCGTTAAGTTTGAAGGTCCGGCAGGATCGGATAGTACCGTAGCAGGACCAGCAGGACCCTCTGGTCCGGGAATGTTCAGAATTGATTCCGGTAATAATAACACTCCCGCGGCTACTGATATAACAGCGACCAAAATAGATGGTGCTATAAATAGAACCTATGCAATCGAAGGCGATGTTTGTATTGTTGTAAATCAATCAGGGGTTACAAGAGCTTTTACTTGTACAACTACTACAACATCAGGTACTTATGATACTTCTGTATGGGCTTCCGCTACAGCATTTATTGGTGGAGATCTAATAGTTAATGGTGGAATTACCGGTAATAAATTAAGTATAGTATCAGACGGAGCATCAGATAGTGGTATCTTTATGACAAATACCGGCGGAACTGCAAAAATGGAAGTAAAAGAGTATAGTAATATAGGTGGTACAACTGCACAGAGAGTTCGGGTAGTAATTGGTTATTTAGGTTAATACTAACCACCTCAAAAATAAAACTTGACTAAATATGTCCTTTGAGATATAATTTCAGAATGGAGAATATACATGACCGCAGCAACATATGACTTAGTGGTCGACCAAGGCTCCGACTTTGCCATTGACTTGACAATTACGGAGGGAGGATCGGCTAAAAATCTTACTGGCTACTCAGGCAGGGCACAGATGCGTTCAACTCATGCATCCTCTAGTGTTGCGGCAACCTTTACATGTAGTGTGGTTAATGCTACAGCCGGAACAATGAAAATGGAGTTATCAGCGTCTACTACGACCGGTATTACTGCAGGAAGATATGTATATGACTTAGAAATTTATACCTCTAGTGATGCTATAGTTAAGCGGTTAATACAAGGAAGTGTAACTATTAACCCAGAAGTTACTAGATAATGCCAGATTCTGCAGGAACAAAAGTTGATATTACCGAAGCAGTAACCACAGTAGATGTTACAAATGCTACTGATGTTGCTGTTACTCTTGAGGATACAACTACTACGGTAACAGTAAATAATTATGCGGTTCCTTCTGCTTATCAGGATGCTGCAAATACTGTCTTTACTCCTTATAATACAATTACTGCAACGAATGTTTCAGACGCATTGAAACAATTAGCAGACCAAGATTTTCGTGGTACAAGTACTCCTACTGGATCAAATATTCAAGAAGGAGATACTTGGTATGATACCGATGATGAACAATTCAAAGTCTATAGAGAAACAAGTACAGGCACATTTCAGTGGGTTCCCATAATAGTGGGTGCAGCTGCAGGCGATTCTGATACAATAGACGCAGGATCCTATTAGGGATAATTCGGAGTTTTATAAATGGCTCAAACAATTCAAATTAAAAGAACTACGGGAACTGGCAAACCTACTAGTGTTGCTCAGGGCGAGCTATTTTATGCCTATGGTGATAATGGAACGTATGGAAAACGTCTCGCAATAGGAAACGAGAGCGGAGGTGGAAATACTCCAGAGATTATTGGTGGCAAGCACTTCATGGATATGCTTGATCATACCCCTGGAAACCTTACTGCAAGTAGTGCATTAATTACTGATTCTAATTCTTATCTTGATGAAATCAGATTAAAAGCTGAAGGGGAATTGAAACTTTATGAAGCAACTGCTAATGGTACAAATTATATATCATTAAAATCTCCTGCAACAGTTGGATCTGACTTAACTTATACTCTTCCTGCTACTGCCACAAATGGATATGTACTCTCTACAAACGGATCAGGCGTACTTAGTTGGATTGCACTTGGAGGAACTCTTCAAGTCGCTGCAGATAGTGGATCAAATGATAATGTTGCATTAGCTACAGACACACTTACTTTTGAAGGTACAAACAATGAAATTGAAACTACAGTATCTAATAATAAGATTACTATTGGACTTCCGGATAATGTAACCATTTCTGGAAATTTAACAGTTTCAGGAACAACTACTACTGTTTCTTCAACCACTGTTACTGTTAATGATCCTTTAATGCATCTAGCTGCAAATAATGTTTCTGCTGATAGTGTAGATATTGGCTTTTACGGAACTTATGATGATTCAGGCTCACAAGATGAATATGCCGGTCTTTTTCGAGACGCAGGCGATCAAAAATGGAAACTATTCAAAAGTCTACAAGCAGCTCCAACCACTACTGTAAATACAAGTGGAACAGGGTATGCGGTAGCAACTCTCGTTGCGCATCTTGAAGATTCAAGTGTAGCTATTACGGGCGGATCAATAACAGGAATTACAGACTTAGCCGTTGCAGATGGTGGAACAGGACTTTCAGCAGTTGCTAAAGGTTCAGTACTTGTAGCAAACTCAGCCAATACTTTATCCGCTTTAGATGGCGGCGGATCAGCAGATGGAATGTTACTATATACATCTTCATCTGATACTATTTCATGGTCGACAACTGTAGACGGCGGAACTTATACATAATAGGATAATACTATGGCCGTAGTAATTAAACCTAAAAGAGGTACTAACACTCCAGGTACAGATGACATTACATCTGGAGAAATTGCTATTGATACTTCTGCAAAGAAGTTATATATCAATGATGGCGGTACTGTAAAAGAGATTGGTGGAGCAGGCGGCTCAACCACAGATATAACCCAATCTAGTCATGGATTTTCAGCAAAAGACTGCATTCGTCATAATGGCTCATCTTGGGTAAAAGCACAAGCAAATGTTGCTACTACTTTAGCACTTGGAGTTGTTACCGAGGTCGCTGATAGTAATACTTTTACAGTTGCACAATCAGGAAGATTTACAATATCTTCACACGGTCTTACAGTAGGACAGTGGTACTACTTAGATGCCTCAACTGCGGGTGCACTAACTGCTACTGAGCCATCAATTTCACAACCCTTAATATATGTAGAAAGTGCGAGTGTTGTATTTGTTTTTCCTTATCGTCCAACGCAATTACTCGTAAATGGTGGTGCTTCTGTAGTACCTGGCGATGATACAGTTACATCAGCAAAAATTGTAGATGGTACTATCGTAACTGCTGACCTAGCAGATGATGCAGTAACTACTGCTAAAATTGCAGATGATGCGATTACTTCAGCCCTTATAGCAGATGATGCAGTCGTTACCGCCGCTATCGCTGATGATGCGATTACTTCAGCTCTTATAGCAGATGATGCAGTAGGAGCAGATCAAATAGCAGCCGTATCAACTATTGATATAAATGGCGGATCTATAGATGGGGCAGTAATAGGAGCAAACTCAGCAGCAGCAGGAACATTTACTACAGTTACAGATTCGGACGGATTGTTAAGAAACATTCCTCAGTCAGGATCAGCAAAGACTTCATCCTACACTTTAGTGGCTGGAGATGCCGGTAATTTTATTGAAGTAGGCGCAAGTGGATCAATAACAATTCCTAATAATGTAATGAGTGCTGGAGATGCTGTTACTCTTTTTAATAACACTACTGGAAACGTAACTGTTACTTGTTCTATCACTACAGCGTATAAAGCAGGAACTAATACAGACCAGTCAAGTGTTACACTAGAAACCAGAGGATTAGCTACAATTTTATTTATTTCCCAGAGTACTTGTGTGATTTCAGGAAATTTATCTTAATATGAGTGGAATGTTACAAATGCTTCTTGGAGCAGATGTCGGAGGACCTTATACTGTAGCCGCTTTAATTATTGCAGGCGGTGGCGGAGGAGCAGGCGGTCATGGAGGTGCAGGAGGCGGTGGAGCAGGTGGAGTACAAGAGCAATCCTCAATTGTAATTCCTTTAGTAGCGTATACAGTTACTATAGGTAGTGGAGGCGGAGGTGGAAATACCAGCACATATTCTGCCGGTCATGGAGGAAATTCTACTTTTAATGGAACAACCTCTACTGGAGGCTCCGGACAATTATATAGTAACACATCTACTCAGGGAGGCTCAGGCCACGGAGGCGAAGCCAATCAAAAACCTGCCGGAACAGGAATATCTGGACAAGGACATGACGGAGGATCTGGCTCAAGTTCTGCACCTTATATATACTTAGGTGGAGGCGGTGGAGGTAAGGGCGAAGCCGGTGATACAGATGGAGCTGCAGAAGGCGGCGATGGCTCTAATACTTGGTCTGCTTGGGCAACGGCTACTTCTACTGGGGCAAGTGGTTACTACGGCGGAGGTGGCGGTGGCGGCGGATCGGCACAAAGAAGTTATGCTAATGGAGGCTCCGGAGGAGGAGGTAGAAGTGGCTACAGTAATGTACCTTATGGTACATGGACTCCAGTTTACTCAGGAGCTTCAGGAACTGCAAACACCGGAGGCGGTGGAGGCGGAGGTCATAAAAAGATCAACCAACATAGATCCAGTGGCGGAAGTGGTGGATCAGGCTTGGTAATTATTAGATATGCAGGCGGCCAGAAAGGCTCCGGAGGAACCATAGTAACTACAGGAGGCTATACTTATCACACATTTGCTTCCTCAGGAACATTCACAGCTTAAGGAAATAAAATGTCGCAATATGCACATGTACACGACGAAAATGTACTACAAGTTATAGACGCGGATGCAACCCATATAGCAGAACGTCCTGAACTAGATGTAGGAAAATGGGTGTTAGTTCCAGAAGGCCAACAAGTTTATATTGGCGGAACATACAATGAATCCGCAAATGTTTTTATCCCACACTGTCCATTCAATGGGTGGGTATTGAATGAAAACTATGAATGGGTACCTCCAATACCGTACCCAGATAGTTGGACTGACCCAGATATTTCTGTAGAGTGGAATAACACTACTTTATCTTGGACGGAAACAGCAGTACCATAGGAGAATTAAATGTCAACATCACCAGTAGCTTCATCAGTTTCAGATATAACAGCAACCATTAATACGGCTTCTGTTACTGAATTTGTAGCTTCTTCCAGTCAGACCACTTTTACGGTTGATTATACAGTAGGAGAAATACTTGTATTTTTAAATGGTATATTACTAGATAATGGTGTTGATTATACGGCAACAAATGGAACTTCAGTAGTATTAACAAATGGAGCAGCAGCAAATGATGTGTTAACTACTGATACTGGAAAGCTAACATTTACAGCGGATGCATCAGGAGGCTTTGCATCAGTAGACGACGCCACAGCATTGGCAATAGCACTAGGATAAAATTATGGCAAATACATTTAAAAACGCTTTTGCGGCAAACGTAAGTAACTCAAGTTATGTTGACTTGTATACTGTGCCGTCTTCAACAACTACAATCATTCTTGGTTTGGCACTTTGTAATAAGACAGCGAGTGCTGTAAATGTTACAGTTCAAATGCAAGATACTTCAGATTCTAATAATGACTTTCAAGTTCTTGATACTGTGAGTATACCAGCAAGAACAACTTTGGAAGTACTAGCAGGACAAAAGTATGTTTTGGAAACCACAGATGTTTTACGAGTAAAAGCAGGAACAGGCTCAGCAATTGATGCTACTCTAGGGTTTATGGAGATCACTTAATGGCTTTAACCAAGCTAAATACTTTAAGTCTAGCAGATGACGCTATTACATCAGCAAAAATTGCGGATGATGCTATTACCAGTGCTTTAATTGCTGATAACGCAGTAGTCACAGCTTCTATTGCCGACAGTGCTGTAACTTCTGCTAAAACTACAGTAACAAGTACAAATCCAAATCTGATAATAAATGGAGATATGTCTATAGCTCAGAGAGGGACTTCAAGCACTTCTACAGGAATAAAAACTGTTGACCGCTGGAATGCTTTGTGGACTGGAGGAGGAATTACTCAATCTCAAGTTGCTTTAACATCTGGAGGAGCTTACGACGAAGGCCATAGACACGCTTTAAAAATGGCCGTAACTTCTACAAATAGTGCGAATAATAGGTATGCACAAATACGCTACATACCAGAAGCAAAAGATATTAGAAACTTTGGTTGGCAGTATACATCAGGCAGTTCTTACATAACGGTATCTTTCTGGGCAAAATCTTCTTTGGCGGGAACTTACTTTTTTAGTATGTACGGGCCAGATTCAGGAACTGCTCAAATTTATAGTACCCCCTTCACTTTATCCGCAGACACTTGGACGAAGGTAACAAAAACTATTCCTGGCGGGTCAAATATTGTATTAAACGATGATACTGGTGTCGGGTTTTATATAGATATACGGCTTGATTTAGGTACAGATTATACAGCTTCTGACGCTACTGTTAACGCTTGGAATGACAGAGTGGCGTCAGACGCTAAGACTACTACAGACTTTGCACAGTCATGGTTTAATACTGGAAGTGCAACTTTTGAGGTTACAGGAGTTAAATTAGAAGTTGGTCAAAGTGCAACCACGTTTGAAAAACTAGATTACACCGCGCAGTTCCAAAAATGCCAGCGTTATTACTGGACAATTCGAGGAGATGAAGGACAAGACTACAGCTCGACTAATTATGGTTTTCTACTGCAATGGAGTTCAGTACGTGTTTCTAGCGGGTGGAGCCCTTTCTGGACAGTGCATTTTCCAGTAGAAATGAGAGGAATTCCAACAACTACGATTGTAGGTACTTGGGGTACAAGTAACGCAGGGTCTTGGAGTCTTTCTGGATACAGAAGTAAAATGAGCGCAGGAATGGGTTTTAGTGGTACTACTGAAACTGCGGGTGCGTATGCACATTTTAATTCTACAGACGATGCGATTACTTTCGATGCGGAGCTTTAAATGAATATTACTTCAGCGAAATGGGAAAAAGTCTATGCGGGGGAAACTCTTCTTACTGATAAAGGAGGAATTGTAGCTACAATTGATGGAGAACAATGTCATGTACCTACTGATCCAATGAATAGACACTATGCAGAAATACAAGCACAAGTAGCGGCAGGTACGCTAACAATACAGGATGCAGATTAATGCCATTTTTAGGAAAATCACCATCAGACGGAAATCATAATGTATTGCTAGATGCAATTACTACTTCGGCTACCGCTACATATAATTTGACAAAGGATAGCGTAGCGTATACACCAGTAAGCGCACAATCTTTGATGGTTTCTTTAAACGGTGTAACACAAGCACCGATAGCCGCATATACAGTAAGTGGATCGCAAATAGTTTTCGCAAGCGCACTTACAAGTAATGACGTAATTGACTACGTTATAGCCTTTGAAGGCCCAAAAGTTAGTCCAAATATAGACGATGGTAGTATAACTACTGCAATGATAGCGGACAATGCAATTACATCAGCTAAAATCGGAGTGGATGTAATTGTAGCGGAAGATTTAGCAGCAAACTCAATTACAGTTTCAGAAATAACAGACGATGCTGTAACACAAGCAAAAATTGCAGACGAAGCAATAGATGAAGCCAGGATGCAGATTTCTAATGCGGGTACTAACGGTCAATTTCTAAGTAAGCAGTCTGGAAATACTGGCGGACTTACTTGGGCAGATGCGGGCATAACTGGAATTACAAGTAGTGCAGACGGTACAGCTATGACTATTGATAGTAGCGAGCGTATTGTTATGCCTTATCAACCAATGTTTTCTGCACATACTATAAGTGCGGTAAGTGGAGGCTCATTAGCCACAGAAACAAGTTATATTTATAATACTGCCGGACAAACATCAGGCAATATACAAGCAGTAGAATTTGAAAAAATATTAGTTAATATTGGTAGTCATTGGAGTACTAGTACAGGACAATTTACTTGTCCTATTGCTGGGAGATATTTTGCATATGTTAACTTTAATTGGCATGGAAATACTAACTGGCCTAACTCATATATGATGCATAGTGTAGATGGAGGCACTACCTCTGTTGTAGCAAATGCGTGGACGAAACATACTGAAAGTGCAGAAAGCTATTCCGAACTTGTATCCCTGGCTATTGTTAATGCCGCAGCAAATGATAAGATTTGGCCTGGGTATCATAGTAGTTATAATCCTCCCAATGTCGGTACTACTTGGGGGTATAACCAGTGCATTATATATCTTTTAGGATAGGAGAATAATATGCCTTTTATAGGAGAACAACCAGCAGAAGCAGCAAGTTTAAAAGTAGTGAGTAGATCCACTACAGTTACAGTCGAATTAACAGCCGGTACCATAACAGTAACAACTAGGTCCGGAACGGTGAGCGTAGGAGTAGAATAATGGCAGATAGGTACGCACTTGTTGTAGACGCAACAAACAATAATATAAAGGAAATCCCTGCCGCAGACAGGTTAGTAGCTGATAATTTATTATTGTCGGGCACTACTCCAACATTAACGATTGGAGATGCCGGTGCGGAAGATACAAAAATAGTTTTTGATGGAAATGCACAAGATTTCTACATTGGACTAGATGATTCAGCAGATGATTTACTAATCGGACTCGGTTCCGCAGTAGGAACTACACCCGCTATAAGCATTGACGAGAATCAAGATGTAGTCGCTAATCAGGAATTTAGAGCAGTATCATACAATGAAACTTATGTAGCTCCTACAAGTTCTTCAAATGCTACTACTATAGCATGTGAGTCGGGAAATTACTTTAAGCATACACTCACAGAGAATACTACATTTACATTCTCGAATCCTCCTGCAAGTGGAACAGGTTTTTCTTTTGTACTTCATTTGATACAGGATAGTAGTGCTAGAACTGTTACATGGCCTAATTCAGTAGACTGGGCATCGGCAACAGCACCAACAATTTCAACAGGAAACGGAGACGATGATTTCTTTGTATTTGCAACTTCAGATGGCGGAACAATCTGGTACGGATTTACCGCAGGACAGGCAATGGCGTAATGAGTAGAACTGCACATAAATTGATGGCAAGTTCAGGTAGTAAAGGCTATGAGATAGATCAGTCTTTGCTTTGTTCTCAAGCAGATGCGTCTAAACTAAGACGTACTCCTTCGTCAGAAGGAAACAGAAAAACCTTTACTTTCTCGACTTGGTGTAAAAGACATAGACTTGGACTGGATGGCTCAAGTGGTACTGGAAGTAACTACAATATTATTATGGGAGCATACGCTGGAAGTGCTTCAGATAACTCTCATTACTGGGCATTTGGATTTACTAATACTGATGCAATTGTGGCTCAAGGTTGGGTTAATAACTTTCGTGTAACAAATAGACGTTTTAGGGATACTGCTGCTTGGTATCATTTAGTCCTTCAAATAGATACTACTCAATCTACAGCAAGTAATAGAACAAAAATATTTGTAAATGGAGTGCAAGAAACTTCTTTTTCTTCATCCTATGATCCAGCCCAGAATTTTGATTTAGCTATAAATAATACTGTTCCGCAATCAATAAGTGATACGGCTTACGATGCAGGAACTGGGCCTTATCATTTTGATGGTTATTTAGCAGAAACACATTTATTTGATGGTGCTGTAGTAGCTGCAAGTGAGTTTGGAGAAACAGATTCGGATACAGGGCAATGGATTCCTAAAGAATATACGGGTACAGCTTCTTATGGCACGAATGGCTATTACATGAAGTATGTATCAGGAGCAATAGGCACAGATAGTTCTGGTCAAAGTAATAATTATACAACAACTAACTTAGCAAATTCAGATGTCGTGCTTGATACCCCGACTAATAACTTTCCTGTCTTCAACTATAATAATACTGGAAGCAATATGACTTTAACTCAAGGAGGTCTAAAAACGACTGGTAGTGGATGGGCAGATACATTTGCTACAATGAAAGTTCCTTTCACAGGAAAATGGTATTGGGAGCTTGCAAATACTACTGACGGTAATGGATATTTTGGAATTTGGACTGATAACTATACTGATACGGATGCAAGTCAAGATTATGGAACAGGAAAACAAGCTACCTCTCCTGGAAATCTAAGTGGAGTTTCTGGTTATTTTTCTAGTGCTTGGTCAAGCGGTGATATTATTGCTATAGCTGTTGATTGTGATAATGGAAAACTATGGTGGTCTAAAAATGGAACGTGGGGAAGTAGTGGAAATCCTGCAACTGGTGCAAATCAGGGATTAACCTTTACAGCTACAGATGGCTGGAATATAATTCTGGCTGGAGCATCCGGCTTTGTTGCAAATATTAATTTTGGACAAAATGGAACGTTTACTGGAACTAAAACGGCTCAAGGAAATGCGGATGGAGCAGGAGTAGGGAATTTTTATTATGCGCCTCCTTCTGGTTTTAAAGCGTTGTGTAGCAAAAACCTTCCTACACCAGCAGTTAGACCTACAGAGCATTTTAAAACAATACTTTATACAGGCACTGGTAATACAGACTATGATATAACCGGAGTTGGTTTTCAACCTGACTTAAACTGGATTAAAAAGAGAAGTGAAGCTGATAATCATGTAATTACTGATGCTGTTCGTGGTGCTGGAAAGGTTATTAAATCAGAGGCTAATACTGCTGAAGCAGATTGGACTGATTACGTTGGGCCTTTTTTAGCTGACGGAATTCGCTTAAATGATGTTCAACAAGGTGATGCGGTAAATGAGTCTGGTCAAACTTATGTAATGTGGAACTGGAAAGCGGGTGGCGGTGCTGGGAGTTCAAATACAGATGGAACACTAAATACTACTACAACAAGCGTAAATACAGCAGCAGGTATAAGTATGGGTACTTATACTGGGGAAGGAGGAGTTAAAACTGTTGGACATGGCTTAGGAAAAGTTCCTGCCCTTATAATGCTTAAATCTCGTAGTCATGATATTGATTGGTGTATTTATCATAAAGGTGCAGCTAGTAGCCCAGAAGATGGTTCTTTAACTTTAAATGACGCTAATGGCTTTGATGACAACGATAATCGCTGGAATGACACGGCTCCAACATCATCTGTTTTTACTATTTATTCCAGTAACGAAGTAAATGATAGTGGTAAAACTTATGTATATTATGCGTTTGCTGAAATTGAAGGTTTTAGTAAATTCGGTTCTTACGAGGGAAATAATAATTCAAACGGACCTTTTATAACTACTGGGTTTACTCCCGCGTGGATAGTATTTAAGCATACTGATGCTGATGGTGAGTGGTGGTGGATGGTGGATACCACACGAGATCCTTATGGTAATTTAGTAACTGAAGTTTTATATGCCAATGCTAATTCTGTTGAAGGAGGTATAGGCAGTGGTGGTGGTCTAGACATACTGTCTAACGGTTTTAAACTTAAATCAACAAATGGCGGTTTTAATGGGTACACTAATACGTTTGTATATATGGCTTTCGCTGAATTCCCTTTCAAATACGCAAATGCAAGATAATAGGAGAAAATAATGTATGCAATAGTAAAAGACGGAGCAATCACTGCAACTGCATCAACAGTTCAAAAATTGTTTCCAAACACATCGTTTCCTAGTGTCCCGAATACTGATTTTCTCACTGAAAATAATGTAAAGGACGTAGTAAACGGGGAGCAAAAAGATAGAACATATTACTTTGTTACTCAAGGAAATATAGAATTAGTAGACGGAGTACCTACTCAAAAGTATACTAATACTGCTAAAGACCTTGCGGGGCTAAAAACTAGCATGACAAATAAAGTAAAGTATAATGCTGGACAACTACTGTCAAAAACTGATTGGATGGTTATACGAAAGTATGAAAGAGACGTAGCAATACCTTCAGCTACCGCAACTTATCGAGCCGCAGTAATTACTGAATGCGCAAGATTAGAGTCAGCGATAGCAGGAGCCGGAGATGTGGATGCATTAGCAACTGTAATGGCAGCACAGAATTGGCCCACGGAGTCCTAAATGGCATATTCTAAAGCCAGAAGATTAGCTGATATAATGAGTACGAGCGCAGGAATACCTACTGCTTCTATTCAAGATGATGCTATTACGTCGGCAAAAATTGCAGATGATGCTGTTACGAGTGCTCTGGTAGCCGATGACGCTGTAGTTCAAGCGCTGATAGCGGATGACGCGGTGGATGAAGCACGACTACAAATTAGTAACTCTGGTACTAATGGTCATGCTTTAACATATCAATCAGGAAATACCGGCAAGTTAACATGGGCAGAGATAACTGGTGGAGTAACTGGAATTTCAACTAGCGCAGATGCAACCGCAATAACTATTGATAGCTCAGAAAGAGTTTTAATACCTAATCAACCCGGATTTCATGCTAAATGTAATGCAGGTAACTTTCAATGTGGAAATAACGCAACTTGGACAGATTTAATATTTGATCGTACCGCAACTGTTGATGGAGGCTGTTATAATACTGGTAGTCATTACGATACGTCGAACGGCAAATTTACCGCCCCAATAGCGGGGTTTTACATGGTTGACGCATGCTTTAGAGTAGATAACTATACTGGCGGTGCTTCTGGGTATGTGTATTTTAAAGTAAAGATTAATACTGATACTGCTTTTATCGCACTTTATCAGTATGAAGCAGAACCAGATACTGCAAATCTACATGGTACAGTAAAATTAGACGCAAATGATTACGTCCACTGCAGAACATATGCAACAGGGGATGATACATATAATTTAGATGCTGATTCCACATTCACAATGCACTTTTTAGGATAGGAGAATAAAATGGCAAAAACAATTTCAATAGAGTTATCAGATACAGATTATAAAGTTTTTGAGTATGTAAATGATACTCCTGAAGCATGGAGCGAGAATGCAATTACTAATAGAATAAGAATTGCTCGGGAAGAAATTATCGCTACTTATACTAACAAAGCCCTGGATGAAGGAGTTAGTATACCCTCAAATACAGCATCTATAATTGATGATGCTTATTCAAGAGGTTGGGTTAAAACAGCGAAGCAAAGAGCTGCTGAAGCAGACGCAAAATTAAAATAGGGCTTAGCCCAAGAATATAGGAGGTTTTATGAAAAAACTATTGACCATTGGCATTTTATTTCTTAGTGCTTATATGGTCGGGTGTGCAAACACTCAAAGTACCGAGTATTACACTGCTGTGCAGAACGCGGCTATCGCACAGTCAAAAATGATGCAAGCTCGGTATGATGCACTAGGAAAAATTGCAGGAAACGGAGGGGAGGCGTCAACAGCAGCAGTAATGGCTTTAGCTATGACAAGTCAAACTCCTATAGTTCCTCAGCCACAAAAATCAGAAGCATTACAATGGGCACAAGTATTAGCCGGTCCAGTAGCTGGACTAGGTTCAATGTGGTTGTCTAATGATGCTACTAAAACAATGGCAAGATATAACAAAGATACACAGATATCTAGGATAAATGCAGATCAGCAGAATACTACTGAGCTTTATGGTCTCATGGGCAATAATTCAGATAATATGATGAATTTAGGTCTAGGAGGTTATGACGCGCTAACTACTTCAATGGAGTATATGAATCCTTCGGATTATCCTGATTATTCTACTAACTTCGGTAATATTGACAATTATCTATTACAAATAATAAATAATTTAAATACTAGTAGTGATGAAGATAATCAAATCTGGGTTCCTGGCGTTAACTGTATTAATGCAGAGTCCGGTGGAGTTATTGGTGTTGGTGCAAGTGGAGTTACAATACCTGTTTGTCCGCAATAAAATAAAGGGGCTTTCGCCCCTTTTTCTTTAGAAATTCCACGCTATTCCTATCGTGGATTCCT
>Ga0310344_10000231_pt1 | contig 45901 bp, 47 predicted proteins | sample HC15DNA20200_MG_FD_203801 | JGI IMG/M metagenome (GOLD analysis project Ga0310344, IMG submission 203801) | Marine microbial communities from station ALOHA, North Pacific Subtropical Gyre - HC15-DNA-20-200_MG | ecosystem: Environmental > Aquatic > Marine > Oceanic | place: Pacific Ocean: North...
GGAATTAGGTCCTTCGGTTGATTTTTCCATGCTTGCTGCTTCTTGTCGTGCATATGGCGAAACTGTTAGTGATCCCTCGCAAGTCGAAGTGGTACTGGAAATAGCGCTAGAGGAAGTTAGGAAGGGACGTGCTGCGGTAGTTGATGTGAGAATAGAGCGTCCTCAATAGCCTTAATTGTTAAGAAGGAGATGTCTGGAATGAGAGAAAATAAGGCAAAACATAAGTTGGAACGAGGAGAAACGGTAATAGCGGTTTCAGGACATAATTCTACGGATGTTATAGATTTCATTGGCCCCATGGGCTTCGATGCCATTTGGATCGAAGGGGAACACGGACCGGTGGATTTTAGAGATATTCCCGATTTGACAAGAGCTTGTGACGTCTGGGGTATGACTTCCGTTGTAAGAGTGAATCAAAATAATTATGGCGATATTTATCATACGCTGGATGTTGGAGCACAGGGCGTAGTTATACCTCATGTAAATAACGAGGAGGAAGCAAGAGCCGTAGTAAATGCGTCAAAATTTCAACCTATTGGGAACCGCGGCATGTTTGGAAGTAGACAGGGCTATGGTGACCCTGACTATTTTTTGAATGCGAATGATGAGACTCTAGTTGTAGTTTTGATAGAGGATATATTGGCTGTCGAGAATCTTTCCAAAATTCTTTCTGTGGAAAATATCGATGTTTTTTTTGTTGCTCCGAGTGACCTAGCCCAAAGCATGGGTTTGATAGGACAAGTTGGCCATCCAGATGTCACAGGGACGATCGATAAAGCTCTTGATAGTATTGTGAGTTCGGGGAGGGTTGCAGGAGCATTGGTTAATGATGGGAATGTAGAACACTATATAAATAAGGGTGTTAAATTTATGATGACCGGGTGGTCAGCATGGGTAACTAAGGGAGCAGCAGATTTTAATGCTAAAGTGAAATCTCTGACCTGACTAACATAAGCGTTGTGAGATGAGAAATATTAATTCCGTTCTTAGAGGATGTTTATCAGATTCGCAGTTGCGAATTTTGAGAGCTGTATCTGAAGTCAGTGCCATAAATGGAAATGAATCGTATCTTGTAGGAGGTGCTGTGAGAGACGGCCTTTTGGGCACCCCAATTTTGGATCTGGATATTTCAGTCTCAAATGCGGATTTAGCTTTTGCAGAAGCCGTCGCCTCTAAGTGTAATACCAGAGTTTCAGAAAGTTCCCAGTTTTCAACTTATAAGATTGCTGCCTATGGAACAGAAGTTGATATAGCAATGACCCGAAGCGAGAGATATGATTCTCCCGCAGCATTGCCTTCTGTGTTGCCTGCCTCTATAGGTGAAGACTTACAGAGGCGAGATTTTTCTATTAATGCAATCGCACTCTCTTTGAGTGAGGATAGCTTTGGTGAACCTTTGGACACAATGGGAGGCATCGGAGACATTGATAGAAAAATTATACGAATCTTGCATCCGGAAAGTTTTCGGGATGATCCTACTAGGGCGTTCAGAGCTATCAGGTATGCAGGTCGACTAGGTTTTGAGTTTGAACATGAGACACTGAATAGCCTAAAATGCTCTCTTCCCTACATTAATAGCCTGTCAGGGGATCGTATTCGTAATGAAATACGATATATGTTTTTTGAAAAATCTGCCAACACTATAATGTCCATGGCGCGAGGACTCAACGTACTAGAGGCGATTTATCCAACGCTTACATGGCCGGAAAGTAGCATTGTAATGCCCGGACACTCTAAGGATGACGAGAACGTTTTAGCTTTCGTTTCCATATTGTCTGAGAGTTTGGATTCCATGGATGTAGAGAGATTTATTGGAAGACTCAATATGCCTTCTAAGTGGTCTAAAGTCGTGCTAGATACTCAGAAAATTAAAGAGTTATTGGAAATGCTGGAGATTAATTCGGTCTCTAATAGCGAACTTTTTAAGATGATGTCGGGATTACATCGCGCCTCCATAGAGGGTATATTAAGACATCCTAAATATGCTGCGATCCGGTCAAAGATTCAATTTTTTGTAGACGAATTACTTGATATCAGGATTTATTTGACAGGCAATGATTTAATTTCTCTGGGAGTCAGAGAAGGTGAGAGTGTTGGCAGGATGCTTGAAAGCCTTCATAATGCACGTCTTGATGGTTTAGTTGCAACTAAAGAGGATGAAATCGCCTTCGTGCGAAATCATAAATTAAATTAAAGATGACTGCAGGGTAACCCGTTACGTATTCAAGGAACATTGATTGGCTATTATCCCAATTACACTCCTTACAAACCTGGTTCAGTCATGCTCGTAGGATCTAAAATGTCGTTCAGGTCAGATTCTGATAAGTTTGTCTCTTGCAAGGCCACATCCTTTATGGTCAAGCCCGTAGTCTGAGCTTTGTGTGCTATGGCAGCTGAGGCGTCGTAGCCTATATGAGGGACAAGAGTTGTTACTATTGCCAAACCTCTGTCTACCATGTCCGGTCCCTTAGTTGTGGCTTTGAGCCCTGAGATACATTGCTCATCCAGGTTTTTTGCTGCCGATGATAGTAATTCAATGGACTGGAGTAAATTATATGCGCAGACTGGCATCATTACATTAATTTCAAAGTTACCTGATTGTCCCCCTACAGTTATTGCCGTATCATTCCCAATCACTTGAGCTGCAACCTGACAGACAGATTCAGGGATCACAGGATTAACTTTTCCAGGCATGATAGAGCTTCCAGGTTGAACTTCTGGTAACTCGATTTCTCCCACACCAGCACGCGGTCCTGATCCTAGCCAACGTATGTCATTACATATTTTCATTAGGCTTACCGCAACTGTTTTAAGGGCTCCGCTGGCTTCCACAACATTATCTAAGCTACTTTGTGATTGGAAGTGGTTGGTAGTCTCGGTTACCTCAACGTCTAAAATATCTGAGAGTTTGTCACAGACCCTTTGCCCAAATTCTTGGTGAGTGTTGACTCCAGTTCCTACAGCCGTACCACCGATAGCCAATTCAGATAGCTCTTTCTGGGCGTGTCTTAATCTAGATATGCCCCTTTCAATTTGCCCCGCATGCCCTTCGAATTCTTGTCCTAACCATATGGGCGTAGCATCTTGCAGATGTGTGCGTCCCGTTTTTATTACTGACATGAATTCCTCTGATTTTTCCTTCAGGCCTTTGTGTAGTTGTTCAAGTGCGGGTATAAGGTCGGCATGGATACCTTTCAAAGCAGATATGTGAATGGCAGTAGGTATTACGTCATTTGACGATTGTCCTGCATTAACATGATCGTTTGGGTGCACTGGTTCGCGAGATCCTAGGACTCCATTCATTATTTCGATCGCTCGATTGGCAATGACTTCGTTTGCATTCATGTTGGTGGATGTCCCAGATCCTGTTTGAAATATGTCGACGACAAATTGATCGTCGAGTTGTCCATCAATTACTTCTTGTGAAGCCTTGGATATGGCAGATTGTAGTTCCGAGCTGAGCAATCCTAGTTCATGATTTGTTTCAGCCGCCGCCATCTTTATCTGTCCAATGGCTCTTATAAAGGATCTTGGAAATCGAAGATTGCTGATTGGGAAGTTGACAACAGCTCTCATGGTATTCGCACCATAATAGGCATTTGCAGGTACGTCAAACTCACCCATGGAATCTCGTTCTTTTCTGAATTGCTGTGTTTCTGACAATTAAATTCTCCTGATATCCAAATTAGTTACTCTTTAGTGCTAGGTTTGTACTCGTTATAAGAAATTAGTCTAAGTTGTAGACAGTCGGCGGGCAAAAAAGTCAGCCACAGTCTCCCCTAATGCCTCTAACTGTCCGGCAAAAAAATGATCGGCGTCTTCTATTATCGCAATCTCTTTAGGATCTGTGTAGCGTTTCGCGAAGAATACAAATCGATCTTCTGGAAAATCGTGGTCGTATTCTCCACATATCAGTAATTTGGGCAGAAGAATCTCCTCAACAGCCATCTTACCAAACGCACGTGAAGGACATGATATAGACGCGATGGCAGCGAGAATGTCATTTTGGGATGCGACGTTAAGCGCAACGGAAGCACCAAAAGAATAACCTACAATGCCAATTCTTGAAGTATCTATTTCGTCAAAAAGTGACAGAAAATCTAAGGCTGCGAGTGTGTCATCAGATTCCCCGACACCATCGTCATATTGTCCTTCACTCCTACCAACTCCTCTGAAATTAAACCTCAATGTTGCTATAGATTTACTCTCAAGACTGTTTGCGACTGTGGATACGACGTTATTGTGCATATCCCCTCCATATCTGGGATGGGGATGACATATGATAGCTGCGGGAACACGGCTCAATCCGTCGGGGATATTAAGAATACCCTCAATATTTAGTCCATTGCCTGGGAAATTCACATGTTTATCTTTCGAACTCATAGGCATAGTCCATAGTATGCCTGAAGAGGTCAATTTGGCAAGGATACACGTATTTTCTGACCGCACCTTTAGTCAAATATAGATAACGCGATCGGTTCTGGTATAACTCCTGTGGAGCCGTGCAAATTGTGAGTGTTTAATCAAGATGAAATAGTCAACGTTCAATTAGCAACTGGAGACTGCTTTTATATAAAGATATATTATTGCTAGCTAGATCCTGCATACTGTCATATACTAATCCGCGTCATACTCGCTCCGGATCAGTGGTTTTGTTAGATCGCACCTTTCCATTGTTGCTGGAATAGGATAATGAAATTACTGAAGTATATGCTCTAACGTAGCAGTAGATATAGAGGAGGCTTTCATGAGAGAGGTTGATCTGAGAAGTGACACAGTATCTCTTCCATCTCCCGAGATGCGAAAGGCAATGTATGAGGCGGAATTGGGAGATGATGTCTATTCTGAGGATCCCACTTTAAATAGGCTAGAGGCTATGGCGGCGCATGTTATGGGGAAAGAAGCTGCAGTGTTGGTTGCCAGTGGAACAATGGGGAATCTAATTTCGATACTTACTCATGCTCAGAGAGGGGATGAGATAATAGTTGGAGATAAGTCTCATATTTTTAGGAATGAAGCCGGAGGAGCTTCTGCACTTGGTGGGGTAGCGTACAATACTGTTCGAAATGATGAGCATGGCATGATCGATCCCGATCACATTGAAGAAGCCATAAAACCCCCTAATGTTCATTTCACCCGCACAGCTATGATAGCTATAGAAAATACTCATAATATGTGTGGAGGATCACCCCTGGGCTCAGATGAGACCGCATCCATAGCTGCAGTAGCCAAAAGACACGATATTCCTTTCCATATTGACGGCGCACGTATATTTAACGCTGCAGTCGCATTGGAGACTCCAGTGGCGGAATTGGTAAAGCATGCAGACAGTATCAGTTTTTGTCTTTCTAAAGGGCTAGCTTGTCCCATTGGGTCTTTGGTAGTAGGAAATGAAGAATTTATTGAGGGTGCACGAAAATGGAGAAAAATGGTTGGCGGGGGGATGAGGCAGGCGGGTGTAATCGCCGCGGCAGGAATAATAGCACTTGAAGATATGGTAGAACGCTTGGCAGAGGACCATGCGAATGCGAGGAGACTGGCAAATGGATTATCTAGGATTCCCGGAATTTCCATAGATCCAGAAGGCCTTCCAACTAACCTAGTTTTTTTTAATGTTGATAGAGGAGATCCGGCCAATATCATGCGAGAGATGAATAAACTTGGAGTCAAAGGAGGATCCCCTAGTCGAAGATGGCGTCTCGTGACACATTATGGCATCACAGCGGATGACGTGGACTATAGTTTGGAAGTTATAGCAAGTGCCATGCGTGGTTATGAATGAATAGCCGAATATCAAACGAAAACAAATTTGGGGGACTGATCCTAATCATTGGGCAGCCTCTTTTCCGTTGAGCATCGGAGTGTAAGTCACTTGTCCAGCATTATAAGAAATGGACGCTTCCGACTCTTTTGGGTAAGTAGTGTTTTCAATCATATGGGAATGCTAACTTATATGACCGTTCATGGTTGGTTGGCGCTATCAGTATCGGATTCTGCATTCTGGGTGGGTGCAGCTGCCGGCACACATGGTACGGCTATGATTTTGATGTGTGCGGTGTCAGGGGTATTAGTCGATAGATTAAATCGCAAATGGCTGATATTCTCTGCTCAGACAATTCAGGCTGCCCTTGGATTCTCTATAGCTGTCTTGATATTTACTGGTAATATAACCATGTGGCACGTTCTAGTGGCAGCCTTTATTGATGGTAGTGTGTTCGCCGTAAAACTGCCTTCCCGATCTACTCTAGTACTTGATATCGTGGGGAAGGCGAATCTCCTACGAGGTACCGCTGCGAATTTAGCCGCTATTACATTGATGGCAATTATAATGCCCACTGCTATTGGGTTTATAGTTGATAGGTTCGATGTCGCCTGGGCATATGTTGTCATGGGGACTGGATATTCCATTTCCTCACTCCTTCTAGTATTTTTAAGGGGTGTTCAAAGGAATCAATCTCCTACAAAGAGACCTACCTATCAAGATCTCAAAATTGGCATCCAATTTATAATTCAGACTCCACTCATTAGGTCTCTTGTAATAATGGCTCTGACGGCAGGTGCATTTGGATGGGTGCATGAATTTATGTTACCCGTCATGGCAGTAAAAGTGTTGGATTCTGGTCCTCAGGGTCTGGGATATTTGATGTCTTCTGGGAGTGTAGGAGGCTTGATGGCAACACTAGTCCTATCGATAGCTGGAGATGTACAACACAAGCAGAGAATTATCATATTAGGATACTTGGGATTCGGCGTATTTTTAATAATGTTTGCTGCATCTCCAATCCTTTTTGTTTCAATGTTCCTTTTGGCTATAGCGTATTTTTCGGCGGTATCCTTTGAAACTACTATGGTTACCCTAATTCAAATTTCTGTCCCCGACGAGATAAGAGGAAGAGTTATGATTTGGCAACCTCTCAACTGGGGCCTTTCAGGAGCTTCTGGATTTCAGTCGGGTGCTGTTGCAGCAGTCTTGGGTGCTCCTATAGCAATAGGTTTGGGGGCGAGCATTTTGACACTAAATGGATTACGTCTTCTTAAATCTGAATTTAAGAAGACGTAATCCAGGAGTCTTTACTCACGGGATTTTCTGAAAGATTTCCACCAGTCGTCCAGACGCTTCGAAATATCAACTTCTTCACCTTGTTCCGAAGGGAAATAATATCGTTTATTCACTAGAATTTCAGGCAGATTGTGCATGGGTGCAAAATTACCTTCAAAATCGTGAGAATATTTATATCCTTTGCCGTACCCAAGTTCTCTCATTAATCCAGTGGGGGCGTTCCGTAAATGTAGTGGGATTTCAGAATCACTAGTTTCTTTTGCGTCTTTAGTTGCTTCTGAAAGGGCGGTGTATGCTGCATTGCTCTTTGGAGACGAAGCAAGATATACGGTTGCTTCGGCCAGGGGTATGCGCCCTTCAGGAAGGCCTATTGCCCGAAATGCTTCCATAGCTGCGACTGCGATAACTAGTGCCTGGGGATTTGCCGTTCCTATATCTTCGGACGCAAGTATGATGAGCCTTCTTGCAATGAATAACGGGTCTTCGCCGGCTTGGAGCATCCTTGAGAGATAATAGATTGCGGCGTCAGGATCAGACCCTCTGACGGACTTAATGAAGGCCGATATGGTGTCATAGTGCAGATCATTTCCTTTATCGTATCGAGGAGTACGGGTTAATGTGGCTTTCTTAACCATGTCATTGGTTAGAGTGCTGTTTTTAGTTAACAGAGATTTGTTTGCCTTAAAGGCGAGATCAAGGATATTCAGCGCTATTCTTGCATCGCCACCAGAAAGATACGTTATGGTTTTCAATGCTTCATTTTCCAATTGCAGTTCAAATTCGCCAAGCCCTCTTCCAGTTTCTGAAATCGCACAAGAAATTATTGTTGTAATTTCGCTATCCGTTAGTGACTTTAAAACAAACACATGGGCTCGCGACAAGAGAGGTGATATGACTTCAAAAGAGGGATTTTCAGTGGTTGCCCCTATAAGTATCAGGGTGCCTTCTTCAACGAAAGGCAGAACTACGTCTTGTTGAGCCTTATTAAATCTGTGAATTTCATCTATGAATAAGATGGTTCTTTGGCCTGACATCCCGAGACGTTCTTTTGCTGACTTAGCTATTGCTCTGAGGTCTGAAACGCCCGATAGGACGCCGCTGATAAGCTCGAAATGACTTTTAGTCACGTTGGATATAAGGCGGGCTAATGTGGTTTTGCCGGTTCCCGGAGGTCCCCATAAAATCATGGAAGGAATTTGATCTGTTTCTATGCCTCTTCGAAGAGCCGCCGTAGGACCTAAGAGATGTTGTTGCCCCACGTATTCGCTGAAGTTGCGTGGTCTCATTTTCGTAGCCAGGGGAGCTTCACTCTCTAGATGCTGTTTCGAATTATGTTCGAACAGGGTCATTATAAGAATCCTTTACATGGAACGAGGAGATATTAAATATCTGACTCACATTTATGAATAGACTGCAATTCGGCTATAGTAACTCCTCCACCTCCTTCATTGGGAGGGGCGCCGTAATAGTTTTCCACATACAAATGCTTGGAAAGAAATTCATGAACCGCTGTTCTGAGGACTCCAGTACCCTTACCGTGGATAACACGAACTCTGAGATGGCCCGCGATGGTTGCATCTTGTAGATATTGTTCAAGTTTCTTCAAAGCATCATATACATACATGCGTCTCAAGTGTATCTCTTGTGGGACTGAGATTTGGTTAAAGAGTTTGGACATTATTTTACGCCTGCTTTGCTTGTTCGTTGGTGTGGTTTTTATCTCTAGCGTAGTTCAGTGATTCAATTAATTCCTGGTCATCTTCTACAAGTACCGTCCTAGGTTCGATGATTACATTTTCGTCTTCTATACGTCCCACCACTGGTCGGCCAGCCTTCCTGAGGTGTCCTGCAAATTTAGAGGCACTATCTCCGTTTTCTGAACAGGGTATGAACAGTCCCCATGACGATATCACCTCTCCAGGTAGACTGCCGCCGCCGATGGTGCAGTACGTTTTTCTAATATCTGTCTCAAAATTGAGAGCAGAAGCCCATGCCTCTGCTCGAGTGAATATGTCGCTGGGTTTCATGGATATCATTTGCCAAATAGGGATCTTTTCTGTAGCTTCTTGTTTGATATAATGGAGGATAGTCGCTGACAGCGCTGCTATACTAATTTTGTCGATCCTGACAGCACGTGCCAGCGGATGTTGAGAGATTTTCGTTACTAGTTTCGCTCTTCCACATATTATGCCAGACTGTGGGCCGCCCAATAATTTATCACCTGAAAAGAATGTGACGTCTACACCATCATTAATGCTTTCTTGGGGCATAGGTTCATGCGCCATGCCATATAAAGATGTGTCTAGTAAACATCCGCTTCCCAGGTCATGTAGTATCGGTATATGAGTTTTTCTACCAAGATCCACCAACTCCTTTATCAATGGAGAATGGGTAAATCCGGATATCCTGAAGTTGCTGGGATGAATTACTAGAATAGCTCCTGTGTTCTCCGTTATGGCTGCTTCGTAGTCTCCAACGTAGGTTCGGTTAGTCGTTCCTACTTCTTTTAAGATGGCGCCACTTTGCAATAAGACATCTGGTATCCTGAAACCACCACCGATTTCAACAGCTTCGCTCCTAGAAACTATTACTTCTTTTCCGCCTGCAATAGCAGCTAGTCCCAACATAACAGCCGAGGCATTATTGTTCACAACAATGGATGCTTCTGAACCTGTAACTTCGTTGATTAAATTGGCCATATGGGATTGTCTTGACCCACGTTTCCCAGACTGTAAATCAAACTCTAGGTCGCTATAACTTCTTGATACAGACGTCACAGCTTCAGTAGCTTGAGCGCTCAACGGAGACCTTCCTAAGTTCGTGTGAAGTATTACGCCAGTGCCGTTTATTACGTCTGCGGGCCAGGCTCTCCACTTAGATTGTGCTTCTTTTTGTAGATTTGCGACGATACCGTCTAAGTCAGGAGGTTGCAATCCACGTTTAATATCCAGACGCGCCTTTTCTAGGTTGGCTCGAATGAGAGATACCACAGGTTGTCTGGAAAATTCCGAAACGATTTTGCATATCCTGTCATCGGACAGAACATGTTCAACACTGGGCAATGATCGGAATTGCGACGTCATATTATTAATTGGCTCACTAGCAATGTTTCGTTTTTCAAAAACATTATACCTCTTTGACGGAGCATTCATGGACAGGTGATAGCGAGAGCGCTTTGTTGACCGTAAACAGGCTGCTTGCTAGAATAACGTGAATTTGCCTTAATGCAGGAAGATATGCTGGTTATAGGACTCACAGGAGGGATAGGAACAGGGAAAAGTTATGTTGCCCATGTTCTAAAAAATATGGGAGCGTGCCTGGTAAACGCGGATTTACTAGGGCATGAATTATATGAGCCGGGCAGACAAGGGTGGTGTCAGGTCACATCTGCTTTTGGAGAGGGTGTTTTGAGTGACGATAGGCGGATAGATCGATCCAAACTTGGAGAGATAGTTTTTAATGATAGCGCTTCCTTAGAGCAACTAAATTCTATAATGCATCCTCTTATTTTCAGGCTTGCCGAGAAGAGAATAGAGGATCTGTCACGGGATGGAGCAAGTGTAGTAGTTTTGGAAGCTGCATTACTAATAGAGGCTGATTGGGTATCTTTAGTTGATGAGATTTGGGTTACAGTTTCAAACGAAGACGATGTTGTGAACCGAATAAAAGAGAGGAATGGGTTGTCAGAAGATGCAATTCGTGCTCGTATGTCCGCTCAAATGTCACAAGTGGAGAGGGTTCTACATGCAGATATCGTTATAGAAAATGGTGAATCGTTGGCAGACCTTGATATTCAGATACAAGATTTATGGCGAAAAAGAGTTCTTGATTAAAAGGAGCGAAAACTTTAAATATGACCCAGAGTACAACAACACTTTATCAAAGCTATATTATAGAAGAATACCATCTTACGGAAGAGCCATATTATGTCCCTGTTGGGGATGAAATAGAGCTCTTTGAGGCGGCATATCAACAGAAAATCCCTTTGATTTTTAAGGGGCCGACAGGATGTGGCAAGACTAGATTTGTAGAGTATATGTCGTACAGGCTAGGGCAGCCGCTTACCAGAGTTAACCAATCTGGAGGAAAGGATGGTAATTCTGAGGCCGTTAACATACCCCTAGTCACGATTGCGTGCCATGAAGACCTCACTTCAAGCGACTTGGTCGGGCGCTATTTATTAGAAGGGGATTCTACGGTTTGGATTGATGGTCCTCTAACTAGGGCCGTAAAAGTTGGTGGTATATGCTATTTGGACGAAATCGTGGAGGCACGAAAAGACACAACAGTATTAATTCATCCTTTGACTGATCACAGACGTATATTGCCAGTTGAAAAACGAGGAGAGCTTCTGGAAGCGGCTGAAGGATTTCTTTTGGTTCTCTCCTATAATCCTGGATACCAAAGTGCCCTTAAAGATTTAAAGCACAGCACTCGCCAACGTTTCGTATCGATTGAATTTGATTACCCGCCTCGAGATGTTGAAGCAGAAATAGTAGAACACGAATCTGGTGTGAATGCGGAGAGTGCGGCTCAACTTGCTAAACTAGGTGAGAAAGTACGGAATTTGCGGGAGCATGGCCTCGGAGAAGGTGCTAGCACTAGACTACTCATATATGCGGGTAAACTAATTGCTCAAGGTATACCCGCTCGACGAGCTTGTCAGGTGGCCATCAACTGGGCGGTGACTGACGATGCTTCTATACAAAAAAGTATTGAAGAAATCATAGCCTCTGTCTTTGAATAGGTTTAGTGAAAGACGAAATGCTAAGAGTGCTATGGGGAATATTTTGGACTAGATAAGGTGGAAATTGTCTAGAATGAGGGACCCAATCGTGGATTCCGTGATGGAAATATTGTCTAGGAACCCCGCCAGAGTAATAGAAGATTCTTCATTGACGCCTGCGGGTGTGATGGTCTTGCTGTATTCTTCAGGTGGTCAACATTCTGTGGTGCTGCAAAAAAGATCTCAGCTAGTTGAGCATCATAAGGGCGAAATTTCTTTTCCAGGTGGAGTTAAAGATGGATCTGATTCCAGCCTTTTAGATACTGCTCTGAGGGAACTTAATGAGGAGATGGGTGTTTTTCGAGACGATGTTACGGTACTAGGTCAGCTTGATGACGTTAGTACCAATACTAATTTCCTGATTAGGTCATTTGTGGGATGTATCCCTTTTCCTTATGATTTCGTTACTAATGATGCAGAAGTGGATCAAATTCTGGAATTCCCTCTTTCTGCTCTTATGGACGAGGCTAACAGGCGAGACGAAATTCACATAGTGAACGGAAGTGCTGAAAATGTCCCAGTATTTATTTACAAGAAAAATATAGTTTTTGGGGCTACGGCAAGAATATTGGATCGTTTAATACAACTCTTGAGACCTATGGCGTGGTAACAAGGAGGATCCGTGGTTGACAGATCATCTATAACGATAGAAGCAATTGAATCTGAATTGCGCACATACCCCCAGTCGGTTTTTGAAGGATTTAAGAAGGCTCGAGAAGAAATGCCGCCTAATCTCAGCGACGAGCAAGTGAAGGACTGGGCGCATATCGGACTTGATTTGGCTAAGAAAACGGTCAGGTCGTGGGAGGCAGCCGCAGAATTTTATAAAGTAAGTCCGAAAGTATTAGGCTATATGCCTGTCAATTATTTTTTTAAATGGGCAGAATGTGGTCGTGATTTGTGTGATCACTCCCCAACTCTTTCAACGGCCTATTTTGAGGCCAGCCCAGGTACTATGAGTAAACTTCGATCGCGCCATATAGAAGGATGGGCACAGCTAGGTAGAAGTTTGTACAAAGGGACATGGAAGTCAAGTACACTTGCCTGCAAATTTTTTCAGGCGAGTCCAGAGTTACTGGAAAATCTTAGTTTCAGCGAGATGGAGCGATTCGCGGCCTTTTTGGATGCTTTGTCTCATCGTTCTTACGATCTCTCTGCTGAATGTTTGACTTTAGGTCAAGATATATTCCCTCTTCTTGAAGAACGGGCCGCTTTCATTTCTCTTGCGAATACACTAGTGGAGACGGGCTGGAGAGAGGTAAAGAGCTTCTTTGAAGCGGGAGCTCGTTCACTGCCTCGGATAGATGTTTCCCAAAGACTGCGATTTTTAAAAATGGCAGAGCAGTTGGTGAATAATGGTGGGACTAATATACCTGGCATGATGTTGGAGATATCGAGTGCTCTCGCCCAAATAAATACATCACAACATGCGGTGATCTTAGGTTTAGGTGAATCTCTGCTTCCTTTATCTACTGAAACAGTTCCAGAATTTATCAAAGTTGTGCCACAGGCATTGGAGAAAGTCACAGTGCCCCAGCTGGAAAAGTGGTTTGCTGCGGGTGTTGATATTTTGGAACAAAATCCGGATGGGGGCCTTGCTTATTTCAAGATGGAATCCGCTAGGTCGGAGGGAATACTTGAGACACTTTCGTCAGGCGTGGAGTTTGGACGCGTGAAAGATGTCATGGAAATGTATTGCAGAGGCCTCGCAGGTGCAGAGATCAAGTTAGCAGAAGTAGGAGATCTTGCTCAGAAAAATATTGGATGGGTCTCTAACGAATCTCCTACGACGGAAGGATCGACTGTATTCGTGCCTGGTTTGGTCGATAAATATGGTAGTAAAGAAGATAATTTTTCTTGGTTTAAAGTGGTGTCGACACACCAAGTAGCTCATTTGGAATTCGGTAGTTTCATGTTTGAATTTGATAGGCCCTCAATCATGTTTGAAGATCTCAGACAGGAACTAGAGCTCAAGAAGACTAATAACCCAGAGACAGTTGTAGACATTGATTTGACACCTGAATCAGGCGGTGGCCTAGAGAGAGGTTGGGTCAGCGATGCACAGCGGCTCTTCAACTTATTTGAAGATAGGAAACTCGCATTGGATATATACACGGTGGTAGAAGACGCTCGGCTTGATGCCCGAGTTAAAGCGGAATATCCAGGAATAAAATCAGGATACAACTTGATTCAGAATAGTTCGCTTCATGATAGACCAGAAATTACTGAGATGCCGGCTAGGCAAGCATTGGTTGAATTTTTAGTCAGGCTTAGCCTGAACCAGTATGCAGGGATACCCGCACCAGAGGAGTATTCTGACGAGGCACGCAAGATCGGCAGAGTTATTCAGCAGGTCCTTAATCCTTTAGCTACTGTAGAGGATACGGCGGAAGCCTCTTTGCGGATTTATGCAATAATTTCTCAGATACCCAACGCGGAGGTGCCTCCTGAGGATTGGGAAGATATCGACATGAATCAGGAGTCTGGCGAAGATTACTCTGATCCTGAGGATATGGAACAGCTTCTTCAGCAGATTGCGTCGGGTATGGACATGGAAATGCGACCAGATGGTGATGAAGAGTATGAGTCGAGTGACGAGGTAGAATTCAGAGGAGATTTTAAGCCTGAGTTGGTTCAATTATTAACAGAATTGCGCATGCAGCAAGATGAGGGAGGACAATCTTCTGGAGAGCCTATTTCCCAAGAACAACTTGAAGAACTTTTACAAAACAGTGCGGAATTAGACCTCCAGTCTGTTCAGGGGGAACTACAAGAATCGAGTAATATGATGGCGAACAACTTGATGAAAGAAGCGGGTTTGGACGCGCCACAGACACCAGAATTTGGACAAGGGCCTCTAGTGCATGTAGATGAGGATGGAGGGGAATTAGAAGCCAGCGAGCCACAAACTTTCGTTTATGATGAATGGGATTTTAGAGCGGATGACTATAAGCCCCGTTGGTGTATTGTTAAGCAGAAGACTATGGCTGAGGGGGATCCAACTTACTATGGAGCCACGTTAAACAATTATGGCACCTTAGTGACACAAATCAGGCGGCAGTTTGAGATGATGGTCCCAGAAATGTTTAGAAAAGTTCGTAAGTTGGAGGATGGCGAAGAGTTAGATATTGACGACGTAATAGAGGCTATAGTGGACATGAAAACTGGGTCTAGTCCTAGCGATAAATTCTACTGGCGGCGCAATAAGGTCCAGCGTGATGTAGCAGTAGCTTTTTTGTTAGATACTAGTGCCTCTACTGCTGAGGCTATAGACGATAGTAAGAAGTCTTCTGATGATTGGGACGCACCAGATGATCCTGTTGAATACATGGTTTGGTTGAGAACTAGGCGCGGTGAGGCAATGCGTAGATCGTACAAACGAATCATAGACGTTGAGAAAGAGGCAATGGTTCTTCTGATCAACGCGTTAGAGGCCATTGGGGATTTGTACGGCATTTATGGATTTAGTGGATACGGTAGAGAGAACGTGGAATTTTATACCATTAAGGACTTAGATGAGAGTTTTTCTGATCGGGTTAAGAGACGAATTGACAGAGTAGCTCCGCTTCATGCGACGAGAATGGGCCCTGCCATTCGGCACACAACTTATAAGTTAGACAAGCAGGATGCTCGTACTAAACTTATGTTCTTAATTAGTGACGGTCGGCCGCAAGACAGAGGGTATAGTCGAGAAGGTGTGGAGAAAGAATACGCCGTACATGACACTAAAATGGCTTTGGACGAAGCTAAAGCTAAAGGTATTCAATCATTTGCTCTCACGGTGGATAAAAATGGGCACGATTACCTGAAAACTATGTGCGCTGACATGGGATATGAGGTGCTTGACGATATATATGAATTACCTTCTAGACTTTTGTATCTCTATAAGAAACTCACTATGTAGTTAATTACACCAATTCGGTCTGTGCCAAACACTAAGAAAATTTTGAAGATGCCTTAGTGGTTTTTAAATGTTTGCATTACTGTGACGTCGCCTGATAAAACCTTTTTACCGCTCTCATCTGTCACTGTTATGGCCATTTTGGCTATGGATCTCTGCTTACTGACCGATGTGACGACAGCTTCCGCAGTAATAGTGTCATTTATATGTACGGGATTTGGGAACTTCCAGTTTTGATTAAGGAACACACTTCCAGGGCCGGGCATGTCCATCGCAACAAGTGCGTGTATTAGACTTGTAGCTATGCCACCTTGCGCTATAAGCCCTTTAAAATTTGTTTGAGATATGAATTCTTTATCAAAATGTAGTGGATTATAGTCTCCAGAGAGTTGTGCATATGCCCGAACCATATCCTCGCTGACATGAAGGGATCTTAGTGTTCTTTGTCCTACAGTTAAGTTCATATTGATCTGCACTCTACCTTTCCGTTCTGTTCACAGTTATCCGCTGCAGTAGGGTACTACCGTCCTATATAGTCAGCTTTCAAGCTCCCTGCCATTCCATATCCACATATAGCGCAACGAAACGATAGGACTATAATCTATATTCGGCAGAAGGATGATGTTCGGAAGTCCGTACATTTTTCTGTCCCGAGTAGTGCTCACGGAGTGTTTTAGTCACGTAATTTTTTCTAAATAGGCCGCGTGACTGGAGTTCGGGGACAAGCAAATCGACCAGATCTTCATGAGAACCAGGTTGTACAATTGGACTGGCCACGAATCCATCTATCCCAATTTCGTGTAGAGTTTCCATTTTATCTGCTACATTCTTGGGACTTCCGACCATAGTTGATACGGGTCGATCAGAAAGATAGTCTCGCACAGTCTTTCCATTCATACGCTTTGCGAAGGCACGCATACCTTCAGAATCCAAATTCTGCAATTCCAAATCTGGATCCTGGTCATGTAAGTCGATTCCTGTATGACCTGCAAATAAGGCCAGTAGGCCATCCGTAGAAAAATAGTTTTGGAACCCAAGTTGTTTCGCAAGAGCTTCTTTGTCTGTTTCACCTACTATCGGAGTAAAGGGCATCATGATTTTGACTGTCTTCGGTTCTCTTCCATGTGCCTCTATTCTCTCCCTGAGGTATCGAACTTTTTCTTTAGATTCGGACAAGTTTTTGAAATCAAAATTCATAAAAATGGCTTCTGCATGTTTAGCTCCAAATTCAATCCCTCTAGGCGAGCTGCCAGCCTGGTAGAGGAATGGAGTCCTTTGAGGAGATGGTTCACACATGTGAGGACCAGAGACCGAGAAATATTCTCCCTCGTGATTTACTTCGTGTACTTTAGCAGGGTCACTGTGGACCTCAGTGTCGAGATTTCTAGTAGCCGCGTCTTCTTCCCAACTCCCTTCCCAAAGTTTGTACACGACTTCCATATATTCTTCGGCGCGGTCGTAACGTTCATCGTGAGGAAGCATAGTTCCAAGACCGTTGTATTCTGCGTTCTTGACATAGGAAGTGACGATATTCCACCCTATTCGTCCCTTTGTAAAATGATCTAGTGATGAAAATGCTCTGGCACATTCGTAGGGCGCATGATATGTAGTGCTATATGTGCATGCGAATCCTATATTTTTGGTAGCTGCAGCCAGAGCAGATACCATGAGTAGGGGGTCAGAACCTGGAACCTGTACTGCGTGGGTTAATGAGGCGTTGCGACTCCCAGCGTAGCCATCGTAAATACCGTGTATGTCTGCTAGGAAAAGTGCATCTAAACAACCACGTTCCAGAGTTTTAGCAATGTGAGTCCACATGACAAGATCAAGATATCCTAGTGACATCTTGTCCAGAGGGTTTTTCCACTGTCCGATAGCTTGAGAGTGTGGTGTACATTGTGAAAATGCATTCAGATGTAGCATTTCTCGGTTGGATTTTCCTTCCACTAACTTATTGTAGGAATCTAAGTAGTTCGATTAGTCCTTGGGTAGCTGCCCTATTTTTTGTACGCAGCCGACGATTTCGATGTTCGGAAGTTTTAAAGTTCTCTCTGTCTTTACAGGAGAATCCTATGTACGTGGTTCCGACACCCGAAGTCATATTGTGAGTATCTAATTCTGAGTCGGTAATGGCGAGCCCTATATCAGCGCCAAATAACGACCTAATGGATTTGGCCATTTCCATTGCCATTACTCCACTTACCATGTCTCGGTTAGTAATGGCCGACTTGTTTAAGAAATTGGTAGTTATATTTCGTTGAGGCGCTACTAAGCCACCTAGGAAGTAATCTGAAGCGCCGGATTCTTCATTCAGCTTACTAACGATTAATCCGCATGTGAAAGATTCCATCACAGCTAGAGTTAAATTATTCTCTCTCAAGATAGATACGACTTTTGACTCTGGCGTGTCATCGTCTATGCCCCAAATGTTTTCATTACCCACTTTAGCGCGGATGTCCTTTTCCATTGTTTCGACTAGTTTTAAAGCTTCTGTCTCGGAGTGAGCAGTGGATATAGCTCTTAGATGTATCCCGTCTCGTTTAGAGTAGATGCCTAATTTGGGGTTGGTACTTTCAAATAACGGCGACAGCATTTCATCTAATTTGCCCTCGCTGATTCCGAAAGTTTTTATGTTACGCGTGATAATACGTATTTCGGCATTCATGAGTATTAGCTTAGGAACTACGTGATCTTTCCACATTGGTTGTAATTCATTAGGAGGCCCTGGCAGGGCAATTATGACGTGGCCCTTTTTCTCTACCCACCATCCTGGAGCCGTCCCAAATGTATTAGGAATACTGTTTGCAGAATCTATAAGTGTCGCCTGCTTAATGTTTGTCTTTGGCATGGAAGATCCCATATCCTTAAATCGTTTCTTGAGATCTTCTTTGAGATCAACATCTATATCCATGGTTTCACCTAGTACCTTAGATATGGACTCTCTGGTGAGGTCGTCTGATGTAGGGCCTAGTCCACCAGTGGTGATTGTGATTTCAGATCTCTCCCAAGCGGAAGTTATTATCTCTTGTAGCTGGTCAAGGTCGTCAGCTACTTTTGTAACCCAATTTACCTGAATACCTATCTTAGATAATTCTGATGCAATAAATGCAGAATTACTGTCAACAAGTTCACCCATCATAAGTTCTGTGCCAACAGATATTATTTCTGCGTTCACTAGACCACCTCAAAAGGACGAATGCATGGAATGCACTATAGCAACGTGCACTCCTTCTGTCATCTTATAGGCTTGTGAAACAGTTAATATATTCGGAGTAGTATAGATTAAATTGGGTCATTTACATCTAATTTGAATCGTAGGGGACTTCCGCAGAGAGTGCCTTGAATTTATCTACCCATTGGGCGTCCAATAAAAGCACAGGAACTACTGCCGTGTCAGTTTCGACTTTTGCATAATAAAATTTTTCATCTTTGGTCTTATTACCTAATCTAAAAAGAGAACCGTCTGTATATTTAGTGCCTCTTTCGGTCCTCCCTGCAAACCGGACTTCGATAGAAAAAGAATCGTCATCTATGCCCCATGACGTGTAATCCCTGTCTGGAACACTTGCAACGGCTACTGTGATGTTTTTCGGACCTGAAACTAATCTGGATACGGGCTCCCATAGGTCCATGTCCACATCCACATAATCTTCATCAATTTTGTCATCTCTTACAGTCCATTCGTTGGTTTCTAAGTCTTGAGAAAATGAAACCATCCTAATTTTATCTTGTATGGCATTGCCGTCATACATATTTAGTTCCTTTATGATGTCCGGAGATCTGTCGACTGCCCATTTTGGAAGTGGCGGTTCTTTTGCAAGTCTGCTTATAACTTCTCCCCAGTTTGATGTTATTATGAATAGATCGTCAAATCCCAGAACCTGTCCGTAGACAAAATCACCATCTGTGGTCGTATCCCCTAGACGAAATTGAAGGGTTCTATTAGCTGTCAACCCAACATCAACAATAGTCTCTGGATTATCCAGTCCGTACTCTTCAGGGTTGTCTATGGTGGGTCTAAAAGATGTCAAATCCCTACGAGTTCCAGGTCCGCTAAGCAATAGAGTAATGCCACCCCATCTTGTGTGTGATGGTGGAATATCTCCTGGAGGATCTACAAACGCCCAGGTTCTTGAAGGAGTCTTGTAGAAACTGACCGAATTTGTAGCGTTAGTTACTGTAATTTTCACTATGTCTTCTTGAGCCACTTGATAGAACCAAGGTGAGCGTGGATTCCTTTCTGGATCCCCGACAAATGGATTAATCCAAACGACTACGCCAATGACACATGCTAATAATACAAAGGCTATGGTTACTTTCAAATTCACGACTTAGACTCCTGGTCAGCGCCTACGCCACCATGCATAGGCACCAAGTACAAGCATTATCATGGGAGGTAGAAACCAACTACTCCATTGTATGAATTCTCGCTCCCTCTTATTTACCACTAGTTCCCTATAGGGGAAAGGTTTCGTACGCGGAGCTATGAGTTCGTAGTCTTCCGCCAGCCAGTTGACTGAGTTCAAAAAAAAGTCGCTGTTGTCACTGCTACTGAAGAAGAATTTGTTTTTGGCAAAATCTGAGTCTCCAAAAAGAACAAATGTGGCAGTTTCATGTCTTTCAAGTTCGTCAATAGTTCCGGACGCCCTTACGACAGCAGCAATAGTAAACGGACCAGAACGATCCTCTTCAGGGGAGAAATTAACGTTTTCTGGATCCTTTTCAAGCCAGCTTGCAGGCGTAGTCATGGCCAGAGGGATTATCTGAATATATGGGGGCATCTCTTCTACAGGTATTAATGGCTCCAAGGCGGTTGCATCAGGAAAGAAAGAAACTTCTATTTGATCTGCTATGGGGATACCTTGAGTAATTTGCGAGGCGCTTGTGAAGTATTGCCCATTGGATTTCTGAAGAAGTGGTGTGAGTTCTTGGCCAGCTACGTTACTTACCACGTCAGCAATGGTGTTCCCCCCTATTAATATTCCCCACTGGGCGAAAAATTCCGCGAACGTTCTATGAGTATTCGGATCAAACAGTCCGACTAGGGTTCCGCCTTGTTTAGCATAATTTGAAAGAGCTTGCTGCTCTTCTAGGTCTATAGGATCAGTGGGGCCTGCGATGACAAGTGTTGCCGCATTTTCAGGTACTTGTCCCGTCTGTTTCAGATTCAGAGGTAACACTTGATAATTGTCTCTTTGAAGGCCTTGTATAGCAAAATCAAATCCGTCGGTTGGATCACCTACGATACCAGTCATAAGATCTCGAGTGGAAGCAGCCTCACCGTGTCCTGTGAGATAATACACAACTTTCTGTTTCGTTCCGGTCACTATCAGAATACTAGTGATAAAAGAGTCCTCTGTAAATGTCTGCGTCTCTTGTAGGGTTTGGTCCACTAGATTTTCGAAGATTATTGCGGGATATGATGTAACTCCAAATTGTTGTGCTATGCTTCGTTCAAGTTCTGGATCTATAAACCGATAAGTAAAGTTTGAGCTTCTTCTTTGGAACTCGTTTAAAAGGTCTTCTGCTTGTTGTTTGGCAGCCTCTGTGCCCGTATTTCCTGTCGGAGCAAAGAAAGCGTTGGCTCTCACCATTCCATCCAGGTTGTTCAAAATCTGCGTAGATTGCTCTCCAAGCGTGAAGACCCTAGTCGCTGTAACATCAATTCTAGTGGGGGTTCTGTATAATAAAAAATTAATTAGGATGATTGCTATGAAAAAGGCTACTGTCATAATGACAACATTGCTACCGTAACGGCCTTTTCGACCTACTAGGAAAATCGCTATCGCACGTGGCGACAAGACAAGAGCCATAAATATAAGTATGAACCCTACAACGATGACAGTAATGGAAAAATCACGAATCTCGATTATCAGAAAATGTAGTATGGCGCCTGTTATAAGGGCGATTATACCTGCAGCAGCAGTGACAAAACTCCACAATCCAGGCGATTTTACAGAATCCATCACTAAGGCCAAAATGCTATCTCTGTTTTGCGTTCGTTCGTTCATACTATCTCCATCTCCGGGTTTCTAGCGAACGGACCGTTATGAATAGAAATACGGCTATGACGCTAAAGTAGTAAATTATGTGACTGGTATCCAGAACTCCTCTAGCGAAATCACTAAAATGAGAATTCATAGATATACCAGCGATTACTTCAGCGGAAACGCCTTGCATAAGATCACCGACCCGGTCCATGAATGAGAGGACAAGCATGAGGCCTATTCCTACCACCGCCGCCACGATTTGGTTACTAGAAAATGACGATGCCATTAAGCCTATAGCTAGCGCGGCTGCTCCAAACAAAAATAAACCCAAGTACGCACTCCAGAGGGGCCCCCAGTCGGGTTCTCCATATGCCCAGAGTAAGATTACATAATAAAGCATAAACAAAAGCGTTACTGAAAGAGTTATCAGGCTGGCAATGTATTTTCCCAAAACGACTTCCCAATCTCTAACTGGTGAGGTTAGAAGGAGTTCTAATGTGCCTAATTTTTGTTCCTCAGCTAGCAACCGCATGGTGAGTAGAGGAGCGAGGAAAACTAGAAATAAGCTGGCCCAGGTGACAAGTCCTCTTATGCTGGCCTCTGCGAAAGGTCTAGTTATGTCAAAAACGAAAAAAATACCTGTAAGTACCAAAAACATGGCACCTACTATATACGCTGTGGGGGTAGAGTAATAAGCCCTAGTTTCTTTCCAGGCGATTGCAATAGTATTTTTCAATATATCCATTCCTCTCTGGGATTTACGTATAAAAAATCAATCTGGCTGTGAAACTGCTTGATCATCAGTTGTAACCTGGAGGAATATATCTTCCAGCGTCATGCCTATGGATTGAAGCCTTAACAACTCCCAGCCGCCGCCTATAACGGTTGAAGCAAGTAATGATCGTACTTCCATTCCAGGTTTAGTTGTAATCGTGAATGTTGTGAGCGCTGAACTTTCTACATACCTTCGCTCTATTTGTTGGACACCTTCTAAGCCAGAAATGGTCGTTTCTATGTCTTTAGATGGTCCTCGCACATCTATTTCAATTTGTTCAATGCCGCTTAGTCTGGAAGCTAGATTGTCAGGCGTGTCCTCTGCGACTATTTGTCCTTCATGAATTATGATAACTCGTTCGCAGACCATACTTACCTCTGGCAATATATGAGAGCTCAATATCAATGTCTGTTTGCCACCAAGACCCTTTATGAGTTGTCTAGTTTCAACAACTTGGATAGGGTCAATGCCAATGGTTGGTTCGTCTAAAATGAGAATGTCTGGTTCATGTAGTACGGCCTGAGCTATTCCTACCCTTTGCTTGAATCCTTTGGAGAGTTTGTCTATGTAAGTGGATTGGTATTCTTCGAGTCCTACGGTCTCGATCACCTCACTGATGCGACGGCTAAGATATTCGGGTGACATTCCTCTTATTTTGCCCATGAATCGTAGATAATCGGTCACTTCCATATCTGTATAGAGTGGGACTGTCTCCGGTAGATAGCCAATATGCCTTCTAGCCTCAAGAGAGTTTGCCACTATATCGTATCCAGCGACCGTTATTTTGCCCTCGGAAGGTGGTAGAAATCCAGTAAGCATTTTCATTGTGGTAGATTTCCCTGCACCATTGGGACCCAGCAAACCTAGAATTTCCCCCGAGTTTACAGAAAACGAAATATCTGTGACTGCAGGAAAGTCTCCATAATATTTGCTGAGATTTTCAGCATCTATTGTAGCACTCATTGTTCAAGTCCTCTTAGCTGAAACTTATAGCTCCCGCTATGGCGGCGTTAGTCAATGAATTCTATAACATGTTCCTATAGCCAATCAATATATATATTGTGCCTCTTATCGGGTGATGTTAACCTAGTGACTCATCATAGCCTACTGACGTTGGGAGGATGGAGACTTTGCATCTGGTAATTGATGGATATGGTGCCGACGAGGCTATTTTACGAAATGTTGACCTAATATATAGGTTTCTAGATGAATATCCTGATTCAATAGATATGACTAAAATAACTAGTCCTCAAGTGTACACATACCACGGTCAAACCAAAGAAGACTGGGGAATATCTGGGTTTGTTCTGATAGCTGAAAGTCACATTAGCATACATACCTTTCCCGATAGAGGATACTTGAATGTAGATATTTTTTCTTGTAAAGATTTTGATGCAGAGTCATCGTTGAATGATGTCAAACGATTTTTTTCGCTATCGGATACGAAAATGTGGCAATTGGATAGAGGTATTGATTATAGTCGACCCATTCAAGCCTACGGTGGAATGGTAAGTGAAAGAATGAAAATCAACCACAAATCCACGGACTGATAAGGGAATTTACGCAGGTCCTTTTTGGAATTGTATATCTGGGTGGTAATTGGAATATGGATGACAGGGAATATAATTGGCTTGGAGATATTCCTCTACAATGGGATACTTTCTTAGACACCCCGCCAGAGGAATCAGATCCTGGGTTGGCTAAGTTTTTCGTGATTCCCATCCCATACGATAATACAGCTTCCTTCCGTGGGGGTTCTAGATATGGTCCCAGAGCTATTATTGAAGCGTCTAGGCATCTAGAAGACTATGAGTTGTACTTAGGCAGAGATGTATCCGTGGGAGGGATCCACACGACTCCTTCCTTATTGCCAGATGTTAGTGGCCCATTGGCAATGATCAAAAATGTAAAAACTGCTGTTCGTGCCACAGTAGTAAATGGGAAAACACCTCTGCTACTTGGGGGCGAGCACACAATAACTATAGGTGCTGTTCAAGCGTTAACAGAAATTTATAGTGATCTGACCGTGCTTTACTTTGATGCTCACGCTGATATGAGAAATATGTACATGGGCAGCCTCTGGGGCCATGCCACTGTGGGGCGGCGTATATCGGAGATAGGACGGTTGGTGGAAGTGGGCGTAAGAAGTATCAGTTCAGACGAAAAAACGTATGCTACAGAAAATAAAATACCTATATATTTTATGAACGAAGATTGGCAAGACATGGATGCTTTATGCAATTCAATCTCTTCTAGGTTGTCTGATCATGTCTATATATCGGTTGATTTAGATGTTTTCGACCCTTCGGTCGTTTCAGCAGTAGGGACTCCAGAGCCTGGAGGAGTTACTTGGGATCAGATGATGAGATTGTTGAGCTCCGCTGCATTCGGTAGGCAGATAGTTGGCGCAGATATTTGTGAACTAAGTCCTGAGGAAGGCCCGGTTTCAAGCGCATCTACTGCAGCAAGGCTAGCATATTTATTAATGGGTCATGCCAGTTGATGGATTTGTGGGGAAAAATTCAGCAGGCGTTAATTCGTTAATTGGTCACCATTAGGTTACCTCGCTTGATTCAATGGCGGTTCGTATTTATAGGCGGGTGCCTGTAATAATTCTTGATCCAGAATTACAGAAGATAATATATGTCTTAATTGTCTACGTAACCTACTCAGCGGATGATCAGGGAACCGGACGTCGTATTCAGAGTTTTCAGAAATGTTTGCCATTTGTCTGGTCACGACAGTTTTGTTGTAGGGATCAGCAGACCATCCCTTTAGGCTTTGTGATTGCTCGTTCACTGAGACTGTGCCATCTCGTACCTTTTCAGCCAGAATCTCCGCTTCTCTAAATCCTATCTCAGACTTTTCTAGGCACTGAACGCGAATGACATAGCTGTAGTCTCTAAATGGGAATGTGATAGTTCCCACATAGGCGGTGCCTCCTTCTTCTTGGGGTGTTTTCATAATCTGATATAGGAAGTGGAGTCCACTTTTTTCCATTGAGTCAACTTGTAATATTGCTGCATTATTGAGCTCAGCGAAATTTCTGTAGAAAGACCTGATTTGAGTAATTTCTCCTGTGTCGGCCTCAATGTCAGGGACTTCCTCATAAAAATATAAGGTCAGATTATCGCCTTCATCGGTTAGCCAAGATCTGGCATTTTCATTTTCATCTTGTGACCGCAGCCCCAAGGTATTAAAGTTTAAGGAATCAAGTGAAGGCATGGGAACTCCATCGGATGGGTCCGTATACTATGTCTATAATATCCTACCTAATTGACTACCGCTATGCCAATGGCATAGTTGTCAAATATAACTTGATAGTTATGGTTGGTTTTGCTAAGAGGTTAATTAGAACCTTTCAGGGAAGAGAATCGTTTACGGACTAAGGTATAAGAACTCTTCAGTAATTATAAAATTGTAAAATGAGTTAATTTATCCATGGTAGAATGTACGTGGTTTGTTTTTTGCCATTGAAGTTATGTTTGGAGATCGTCATGAACCCAGGAGGGAACCTTATATATTTGGACCACTCCGCCACTACTCCGGTTCGTAAGGAAGTATTGGAGGCTATGTTGCCATTTTTCACTGAAAGTTATGGTAACCCATCCAGTATTTATACTATGGCTCAAGAAGGTCGTAAAGCTGTTGATGATGCGCGAGAAACAATTGCTAAAATTATTGGAGGACGTATTAGTGAAATAGTATTCACTAGTGGAGGAACGGAATCTGATAACGCTGCTCTTAAGGGCGTTGCGTTTGCTTTAAAACATGTTGGCAATCACATAATTACCAGTAATATAGAACATCACGCAGTTTTACATACATGCCACCAATTGGAGCAATTTGGCTTTGACATCACATATTTGCCTGTAGATAGAAATGGTTTGATAAACGCCTCTGATGTTAGAGATGCAATAACTGAAAAGACAATATTAGTTAGTATCATGATGGCTAACAATGAGATAGGGACTATTCAGCCAATTGATTTGATTGGTAAGGAAATAAAAGAGGCAGCCCGTGAAAATAACCAGGCGATTATGTTTCATACAGATGCTGTCCAAGCTGCTGGATATTTAGATATTAATGTAAAGGAAATGAACGTAGATTTGCTTAGCTTGTCGGCCCATAAATTTTCAGGTCCGAAGGGTGTAGGTGCTTTGTACATAAAGCGAGGTACTCCCTTTGAGGCCCAAAATTTGGGTGGTGGGCAAGAGAGACAACGCCGCTCCGGTACAGAAAACGTACCTGCCATAGTGGGCATGGGAGAGGCTTTCCGACTGGCTACAGCCGAGAAAGAACAAGTCAGTCGCAGATGCACTTATTTAAGGGATAAGCTAATAACCATTATTCAAGAGAATATACCAGGCACGCACCTTAATGGACATCCGACACTTCGCCTACCTAATAATGTTAATATTTCCTTTGAGAACGTTGAAGGTGAACCTATTCTCCTTGGCCTAGATTTTTCTGGCATTTATGCTTCTAGTGGTAGCGCTTGTTCGTCTGCGTCTTTGGAGCCTTCTCACGTCCTGCTGGCTATAGGACGTCAGGCAGATTTGGCCCAGGGGAGCGTTAGGATTACTCTGGGACGTGAAAATACAGAGGAAGATGTTGACTATTTCTTATCCGTTCTTCCAGACCTAGTAGCAAGGCTGCGGGGGATGCCTTCATTATCGACCGTTGAATAAATTTGAGATTAAGAGTTTCATATGTTTGTTGGTTTAAAAATTAGGGGAAGTTTGTCTGAAGATATTAAAATACTAGCTGAATTAAAAATGGTATGGCATCTCATTTGCTCTAAGGGTTCTCTATTTGTAATATTGATTTTGCCATTTTCACTCATGTTAATTGCATGTGGAGAAGATGATGCTCAGGTAAGTCAACGGGGGCGAAGTCTTGAGATACATGCTTCCCAGCCAGTAATACTCCAGAGTATGGCTTTTTATGATACATCTGGTGACTTGCGTGTATTACGGCCTAGAGCTTCCAACAGACAACTTGCAGCTGTTAGCGTGGTTTTGGTCAATAGGACAGCTCTAATAACGCCTTTGCTGGTCGAGCCTGATGCGGCACAGATTGGTGATAGACGAGGCACAAGAATTGACGCGCTTGATCCATTTGAGATGTCTAAGCCGCTTGAAACTACGACTGATAAATTGGAATTGTATAGTCCATTTATTTGGGGAGAGATAGAACTAGGTAGAAATACACAGGTGGAAGGGTGGTTGGTTTTTGATGTTCCCAAGGGCTTAATATTGGGTAGTTTATGGTGGGAAGAGATAGATTCTATGGTAGTGGATTACATTGATTACTATCGTGGGCGCAGATAGAGTATATTTTGGATTAGAGTTTTTGTAACTGGTTATTTGAAAAAACGACTCTCTGTCTTCTTGATCATTTGAGGGACGTTGACATGGTTTATATATGGGAAATACTATATTCCAAGGGCATTGTGTGTATTGGCGTTTAAGGGAGCGGATGTGCTCCGGTGGGTTCCACGGACTTCAAATCCGATGGCTCCGGCCCTGCGGTCGGAACGGTGGGTTCGACTCCCTCCCGCTCCCGCCATATCACGGTCGATTCAGCAATTATTTTCCGAAAGAATAAGATGGACAGGAGATGGCGCGCAGAGGTGATTTCTAGTTATTTAATTCAGAAATGGATTCCTATGCCTGCGAATGACTTACAATGATTTTGCCTAGAAGAGTCATTGTAGGACTTGGATTAGTGGTTTTCGGGCTGATGGCAACGATTGTGGCACTAAGTGTTGTCTTGTTGGTCGTTTCCGATAACAAAAACGATCGACTGGGAATACAAATTCAAGTATTGAGTTCGGAGCTTGGAATTCAATCTGATGAATTAAGGCGTAGCCTTGAAGAACACCAAATGTTAAAAGATCATGTTGCATCTAGCAGTGCGTACCTCTGTAATTTTGCGAGCCAACTCGAAGGTCTTCACAGTGGCCAGTCAAAAATCATTGAGAAAAGATATACGGACTTCCTAGCTTCTATGTTAGAGCATCTACCTCCTGAAGAGTTAGGCGTATCTGACCCTTGTTACAGGGAGATGGAAAGACTGGGATTGTGGCCCTTGCCGCTCAAGGGATTTTAGAATAGTTTGTAGACTTATATAGAATCTATCCTAACTGTTTGGGAATACAGGGAATTACTTGCCTTCTTTTGAGAGTTGCCAGGAATCTCTCTGTTCTCCGTACCATGAAATGTCCACAGGGCCTGCGTAAGGTTTTATATCAAATCTGCATTCACCCTCTTCGGTCATTCTAGGGTCGCCTCTTTTTACCAATTCTGCATATAGGCGATTTTGTAGGGTTTTTTTAACTTTGCTTAATGACAAATCATTGGCGAGATTTATCATGTGGTTTGGATCTTTCTGAATGTCGTAAAGTTCTTCAGCAGGTCGTTTGCCAAAGCATAAATCAAAATTTGGTTTCACATTTTCAGAACTTCTGTTAAGGAGGATCCACTGCTTGGTAGGTCCTCCGTCCCAATCTCCATAGACAGCTCTCGTTGCCCCGGTCATGTAGTAATAACTGTAAGCTCCTTTTTCTAAAATTTCCTCGGTATTGGTTACGTTGGGATCCTCTAGTCCGTCCGGAGACCCCATAGGCCAACGGTCTGGCGTGAAATTACGTATGTATAGAAAATCCTTGGTTCTTATGGCTCTGGAAGGGTAGGGTAGGCCGCCTTCTCGGGCATAACCAACGTGTCTTTCTCTTCCAAGTATAACGTAACTATCCGTAGCATCCGCACTGTAATCAGCATTATTTTGGACTAAGGGAAGTAAGCTCTCTGCCATATTTGACGGAATAGGTTCGCCTGCTGCATCTAGAAACGTAGGGGCAAGACTCATGAGATTGACGACGGTGTTGATTAACTGACCAGATCGGATTTTGTCGGGCCACATAGCTGCCAGAGCGACCTGGCTACCAAAGTCATAGAGATTACATTTGGCTCTGGGGAATCCCGGTATACCATGATCGCCACTCATGACGACAAGGGTGTTTTCAAGCAGTCCAGCATTCTCAAGTTCTTCTAGAATAACTCCTGCACCGGCGTCAAAGGCCTGTGCTTCACCAAGATAATCATTGAAATCTTCTCTTACTTCATGAACATCAGGTAGAAATTCCGGCATTCGACCTTCAAGTCTGTCAGGGTTCAATCCCCATAATTCCTTGCCTGAGCCTTGTTGCCATTCACGATGCGTATTGACGGGGCCCCACCAATAACAAAAAGGGGAGTCGTCAGGAACATCTTGCAAGAAAGACAGAAAATTGTTCCGAGTCTCGTTCAACATGGCAGATTTGGCTTCGTCTTTATTCATGGTTGCCATTAGCCTCGTGACATTTTGGGAGAATTCTCCAAATTTGTTTCCGAAGGCCTCATATCTTGTTCGCTCGCCGCCATATGGGGAATTTTCATATTTGCCAGGAGCCCAGGCCTTGTATGTATACCCTATGTGATATCCGGTGTTTTCTAGCATAAGAGGGTAGCTAGGAATCGATTGGTCCCAAACTGCGCCCTCAAGGATAGCGCCCAGCCCAGTTTCCCAGAAATATGTACCGGATAATATAGAACTTCTGCAGGGCGTACAGCTTGGAGCTGGAACGAAGGCGTTAGTGAACAGGGCGCCTTCTGTTGCAATTCGATCGAAATTAGGGGTGTGAATTAATCCATTCACTGATTGTGTTCCTTCTATGCTTGCGTAGGCACTTGCATATTTACCCCAATCGTCAGCAAACAGAAAAACTATGTTAGGCCGCTTAGTTGAATTTGACATTTACTTCCTCACAGGAAAATTGCTTTTATTGTGTGATGCTTTATGTATTTACAGTTGAGTGAGACAGTTTTAACATTTGGTCGCCCTGATTGCAATATTGGCGTTTTCAGTTGGTATTTGAGTTTTTTGGAAAGAGGTATGTCAGTTTTACAGATAAATATTAACGAATATTCGATAATTGAAGGTAGCTTTTATGCCTATTAGCCTCTCTTTAGTAGAAAAGAGACAGTTTTGAATTAGATTTTGAAAAGGATATAGGAATTGAGTAAGAGATTAGAAGGGAAAGTTGCGATTGTGACAGGAGCTACGGCCGGAATGGGGAGGGCCACTGCTGAATTGTTTGCCCGTGAGGGTTGTAAGGTAGTTTTGGTGGCCAGAAGGCAAAAGCTTGGAAATGAGATTGTTAATGCGCTTTGTAGTCAAGGTCTGGCAGCAGTTTTCATAAAAGGGGACGTTTCGAGTTCCTCGGACATCAGGATGGTTATTAAAGAGACTATAGCGAATTTTGGAAAGATAGACATATTATTTAACAATGCTGGAGTGAATAATAAAGGGGTTAGCAGACCTGACCAGGAGTCGGAAGATCAATGGGACGCGTTAATGAATGTTAATTTAAAGTCCGCGTACCTGTTCATAAAGTATGTCGCTCCGGTTATGCGTGAAAATGGTGGAGGGTCAATCATAAATAACTCGTCTGTTCTTGATTCTCTTGTGGCTGATAGCTCGTCAACGTCATATCATGTATCGAAAGGCGGCCTCAAAATGTTGACAAAGAAATGTGCCGTTGCTTATGCCTCGGATAATATCAGGTGTAATTCGATCCAGCCAGGTGCTATTGCTACGGAAATGTCTTTGGTTCCATGGGATAATCTAGAAGATCCTGATGTTATCCAAGGGAGAGAGAGGATGCAGCCATTGGTCCGCATGGGTCATCCGAATGATGTTGCTTTTGCTGCCTTATATTTCGCATCTGACGAATCTGCGTTTGTCACTGGTGCTGAGCTTCTGGTAGACGGGGGACAGAGCGTAAAATACAAGTAGAAAGGCATGCCGAATAATGGAGATCATGACCTGTTGGATTTAGGGGAAAAGAGCATCCGTTTGGTCACTGATAAATTATGTTTTAATTTTATGTAAATAGAGAATAAAGGAACAACAATAAAGATGCTTGTGTGACACAGCTTGACCAGATGTACGTCCATTGTTAATCTGGCATGAGCGCACAGTTATAATTATTAAGAAGTGGTGTTATGATCGGAGTATTAACTCATCACTGGGCTAGAAACGACAAGGTTAATGAGGCAAGGCATTTGCTCGATAGGAACGGGGAGGCTCAAAGCAGAGCTCCAGGCTTTGTGAGTCGTGAAACGTTCTTGTCTTTATTGGATCCTACCAAGATAACCACTATGGTTAAATGGGAGAGCGAAGAAATATATAAGTTATGGAAAGAGAGTCCTGAGAGAGTTGAAGTTATGGGAGGAGCAGATGAATTTTGGTCCAAACATCCGGAGTCTGAGCATTTTCAATTCGTAAAATAGACGGTATTCGATTTTTTAATCGATATAAAATTATTAACTAGAATAAAAAGGGACCCAAGCAATTAGCTTCGGTCCCTTTTTATATGTGTATTTCAGGTCTAGGATTTTGTGAGCAATATTTCCAGAACTTCTGGAGTTGCTTGCATAGCTTTCTCTCTTAGTCTTTGTTCGTTCAAGCTACCTAAGGGATGAGGCAAGACTACGAAAGGATAACCTGGTATACCTCTGATATTGGACATAGCTTTCCCGCTCGATATAAATGGCTCTGTACAAATTACCGCAGTTGGTATGCCATGATTTTCAAATGTGATACCGTCGTGCACACTGCACGATGAGCAGGAGCCTCAATCCCCAGATGAAGTTATGATTACATCACAGAGGTCCACCATTTCAGTAACCATATCATCTGGACAAGGCCGAGAGGCGTTTCCTTTGTTGCGCGCAATTACATTTTTAAATTCGTACCTGTCGGAAAGAACATCTTTAATCATGTCCAAGATTTCTTCCGAATTTCTTTTACCATTGGCGAGCAGTCCTAAGACTTTACCGTCAAGGCTATCGGGTCGGTTAGCTACTATATTCCCTTGAGATATAGGTTCAACTATGGGATTTAAAACTTCTATCTGGTTAGTCATCTCGCCTCCTTTATTCATCACATTATGACATTTGTTACGGATTCAGAGTTGCTTCCGCCTGTCCACAATGGTATCACACTTGAAAATACGCCTGCAGCTCCACCAGCGACAATTATCGTGATGTTATCCGGAGAGTTAACGACTGCCTTAATTACATCTGCATCACGGTCTAAATTGTCGGAATCCCTAAATGACCCGCTATGTGCGCTGCGATTAGAATCTATTCTTTGAGCACCGTCGTATAGAAACTGTTTTACTTCCCGCTTTGACCATCCTGATCTTGCTAGATTTCCTACATGTTCCGGAGAAAGTATTATTACCACTTCTCCCTGATCGTATCCTGCCGCAAACAAAGCGTCATAAAAACTGGGCAGTATTGTCTCTGGACTGTCACCGTCACCATTCGTAACCTGGATAGGGGAAAGTCCGGCGAATATTGTCACGGTACTTTGAGCGTTGCTGAATCCACGCTCCACTTGAAGAGTGTTCCAAGGATTAACTGCTTCTGCTTCTGCAATACAGAATGTGTATTTACCTGCGTGCCCCAGTGTTGACTTATCCAGAATTCCTGGAATTGCACCAGTAACGTTTATAATGCAAAGCCTAATAGCTCTGCCAATAGTCGCGTTCGCCCGGTTACCCGGTCCGAACACATTCACTCCTGAGTTTAAACCTAATTCGTCAACTATTGGACCGTTTACAACTGTGAGCACGGCTGACCCCATTGTACTTACGCTCATTCCATGAAGATTGAATTTGGGTTCACACATTGCTTGAAGAGCGGAAGCAACTACTGGAAAGTATTGTGGTAGGCATCCGGCCATTACAGCATTTATTGCTACTTTTTCAGCAGTTATAACGCGGCCCTTAGTCGGTTCCGTTCCTAGGATATCCGAGGGCGATAATCCTACATATTCGAGAAATTCTCCTACCTTCTTCGGAGTGGGAGGTACTATAGGAAGCCCATCTGTCCAGCCCTGATCAAAATAATATTCAATTACATCGATTGCTTCAGGGAAGTTCAAAATATCGGAAGTCAGATGTTTTTCAGACATTTTTACTACCTCCTGCGCTTCGTATCGTGTATTCATGATTGTCGTTGTGGTGATGGCTTGGATTATAAGTACGAAACTGTACTTGGTCAATTCAACTACACTCAGTGAGAGTAAGAGAGAGTAAGATTTAATTCTGCGTATCTAACTGGTCTTCAGGGTGTTTTATGGGTGTTTGACTGCTGTGTTCGCAGCACGTATCCTAGGGCACTGAATGGACTCGCTTTCAACGCAGCGGGGAACAAATTTTCAAGGAGTTATAGATGCCGTCTATTGCTACTCAAATCAAACTTACCAAGGACGAGGCACAATCTGGAAATAGCATGGTGGCTTCCAAGGCTAAAGAGGCAACCAGTGCAGGGCTGCAAATTCTTAGGCAGGGAGGGAACGCAATAGACGCTGCAGTGGCGACTTGTTTTGCCATAGGTGTGGTAGAACCAGCTTCCAGTGGAATTGGTGGGGGGGGCTATCTCGTATATCAAGTTGGTGAGAAAGGAGGAGTGATAGGTTTTCCAATGAGAGGACCGCTATCTGGTAAGCCAGACATGTATCAACTTACAGGTGAAGGAGCCACTGGAGCTTTTGGTTGGCCTGCAGTTGTAAATAACGAAAATATTGAGGGTTATAGGTCTATTGCTACCCCTGGGGCTGTAGCGGGTTTGTGTGAAGCGCATAAGAGATTTGGGAAACTGCCTTTGAAAGAGGTACTGGATCCAGCGATTACTCTAGCTAAGGAAGGCCATAACCCAGGGTGGCATTCTATATATTCTATTGGCGGGTGTGCAGGTATGCTCTTCAAGTACGATGAATTACGTAGAGTTATTATGCCTGGTGGTAATATGCCGACTGGTGATGTTGTATCTCCTTATATTTTCAAGCAGCCCGAACTGGCGAATGTATTAGAGCAAATAGCCAAATATGGGTCAGATGGATTTTATAAAGGCGACGTTGCCCGGGCTTTAACTTCCGATGTCCAGGCCAATGGAGGCTCCTTATCTATGGAAGATATGGAAAGATACAGACCCTTTATATGGGACGATGGATTGGAATTTACCTACAGAGGACATACTTTGAGAGTGCCTCCTTTTGCCTGTGCAGGTATAACTAGTGCTATGACTCTAAAACTTTTGGATGGATTTGATCTTTCGGCAATGGGGCATAATAGTGCTGATATGTTGCACACATACATATCGAGTGCACGGCTAGCGTATGCAGATAGATTTGAATATCTGGCGGATCCGGAATTTGCGGATGTCCCGTGGAATGGCCTTGTATCGGATGGATATACCGAGAGGCGCCGAAGAGATATAAGCCACTTGGTTCCAGATAGTTTCTTACCAGGGGATCCCTGGGAGGAGGAGGGCCGGCGTCCAGAAAAAATTCTCGCTTCTAGCCGACCAGGATTTGATAATGGCACTACCCATTTATGTGTAATTGATGATGAAGGGAACGCGGTATCTCTCACTAATACGATAATGTCTGCATTTGGTTCTGGGATTATTCCCAAAGGGACTGGTGTGATCATGAATAACGGTATGATGTGGTATGACCCCGAACCAGGAAGAGTCAATTCGATAGCGCCGGGTAAATTCCCGCTAAACAATATGACACCGGCACTGGTAATGGACCAGGATGGCGTAAAAATGGCTGTTGGTGCGTCAGGAGGTAGGAGAATTACCAATTGCGTCACTCAGCAGATAGTGAAAGTTTTAGATTTTGGCATGGGACCTCAGGAAGCAGTTGATTCGCCTAGAGTGGACTGTAGCATGCCTTTTACTGGAGTTGATCTTCGAGTAGATGACAAGATTATCCAAGAATTGAAGTCGCGGGGACATGACCTGAAGGTTATGTCAGGTAGCCTCATGCAGAGTGGATTTGCAAGTTTTGCCAGCCCCGTTTCAATAGTAAAAGACGGGAATGGATTACGAGGAGGAGTTGATACGTTTCACTCTGCTCATGCGGAAGGGCTCTAGGGTTCTTGATTCCAGCGCTTACACAATATAAAAAATTCTCGGAGGCGGCAGTTTTATGCGTGATAAAACCGACAAACCTAATGTCATTTTGATTAATTGCGATGATTTGGGTTATGGGGACATCGGGTGCTATGGTTCGGATATTAACTCCACGCCACATATAGACAGGATGGCAGGGGAAGGATTGAAGCTAACTGATTTTTACATGGCTTCCCCAGTTTGCTCACCATCTCGAGCTGCTATGTTGACTGGTTGTTATCCACAAAGAGTCGGGATTCCAGCTGTACTTATGCCTACTTCGGAAATTGGCTTAAATCCGGAAGAAGAGACAATTTCATCTGTATTACATGACAATGGATATAGAACTAAGTTGATAGGGAAATGGCATCTGGGCGATCAACCGGAATTCTTGCCTACCCGACATGGATTTGATGAGTATTTTGGCTTACCTTACAGCAACGATCATGGAAGGATGGTACCTAACCCAGATGATGACGTGCCGCGGAGAGGGTATATTACCCCGCTTCCACTCATGAGAGATGAAGAAGTGGTGCAGCAGCAGCCATCTCAAGAGGGCCTTACAGAAAGATATACAGAAGATGCTATTAGATTTATGAGAGAGAACAGGGATGAGCCGTTTTTCATGTATTTTGCCCATATGCACGTGCACCGGCCAATTTTAGTTTCTCGCAGATTTACTGATGTTTCCCAAAATGGTCGCTATGGAGCAGCTGTGGAAGCTATAGACTGGTCGGTGGGGTCCATACTACATGAGTTGAGCAATTTGGGAATTGAAGAAAATACAATTGTTATTTTCACATCGGATAACGGATCTAATGGTAATCTGGGTGGGAGCAATAATCCTTTACGGGGATTTAAAGGGACTACTTGGGAAGGTGGTATGCGACTACCATTCATAATCAGATGGGTGGGGCAGATTCCGCCAGGAACAATCTCAGCGTCAATTGCTACATCACTAGATATACTTCCAACGCTGGCAAATATTACGGGCAGTAATCTTGAAGGTCGTCGGTATATTGATGGCGAAAATATTGAACCTTTGGTCTTTCAGCAGCAGGAGTCATTACTGCATAAACCATTTTTTTACTATCTCCAGGACGTTTTATGTGCGGTGAGATATAGGAATTGGAAATTACACGTTGCCAGGGCAGAGCATACTCGGAATAGAACTGGCGGCTATAAGTCTAAATCACCTCTAGACACTGAGACAGTACTGGAACTATACGATTTATCTACAGATATGCATGAAGACTATAATGTTGCTGAGAGTAATCCGAGTATTGTAGCTGAGCTTTCAGACATGATTGATTTATGTAGAACAGATCTCGGTGACGATCATACCCATACCCAGGGGATAAACAGGAGACCCCCGGGAAGAGTCAGCAATCCGGTTCCACTCTGCGAATATGACCCTGACAATCCGGTTCTCTGGGCAGAGTATGATTTGGACGAATTTGGATAGGATCGGGTTTTAATTGTTATTGGATTAATTCGACGAAGTTGCCTTCTGGATCCTTGCAATAGCAGATACCGTGAATCGTTCCGTCATCTGATGTGTTAAATATAGGGTCAGTAATAAATTCAATCCCCAACGCTGATAGTTTTTTGTGTAGAGACGCAAGATCAGATACGTTGAAACATATATGTGAAGCTCCCAGTTGATGGCGGTCGGGTCTACCTACATCCTCACTCTGAGGATCGATGAAATATACTAATTCTAATACGTGTTCACCTTCTGGCTTCCCAACAAATATGAGGGTTCTATGGGCACCCGGAATCCCTGTATGGTTTCCCTCTGGGGGCGCAACACTGTCAGCTTCTCTCACTATGGTGAGACCTAGCGCGTCCCTATAGAAAGCTAACATTGCTTCAAGATCTTTCACCACGAATCCTGAATGATTAAAACCTGTTACCATTGTAATATTCTCCTGGTTAAGATAGCTTTATTTTAACTGATATTAAATACCATTGGTTTAATATTCTAGATGGATTGCATCTTATCAAATCAATCTGTACCCTTGTACATTATGAATATTCTAAAATTAGTGGATTCTCCCATTACATGGGCTATTGTGGGAATGGTGATTGGCGTTTCGCTAGGTGCCAATGGATTATCTGTCATTCTCGTATGTGCTGGGCTGGGCCTTTTCCTGCTCTATCTAAGAATGCATGGACCTGCAGAAGAAGTAACGGAAGGTAAATTGTTTTCGTGTGGGCCAATATTCATGGCTGCATGGATCTTGGGATTTATAGTTCACGGGCTACTTTTTGTGCCATGACAGATACTAATTCATCGCCCCGAAAAGTTTCTTTGTTCGTAACTTGTTTGGTTGATCAGATGTTCCCTGAAGTGGCGGAAAGTACAGTGTTATTGTTAGAACGGTTGGGAGTAAATGTTGAATTCTCAAAGAGCCAAACATGTTGTGGTCAGCCAGCATTCAATTCGGGTTTCTGGAAAGAGTGTAAACCTCTAGCTGAAAAATTTATTAGCGAATATGAAGATGCTGAATATATTGTGATGCCGTCTGGTTCCTGTACGAGTATGGTGAAAATTTTTTACAATGAACTATTTCAAGATGATCCAGAGAAATTGTCCTCTGTAGGTAGCATTAGTAAAAAGATTTATGAGCTTTCAGAATTTATAGTGGACGTTTTGGGGATTGAAGACCTTTCACATCTTAGTAAGAAAAATATGTCAGGATCTAAGAAGAGACGGGTCACCTATCATGAGGCATGTCATTTGAGACGAGAGTTAGGTGTTCAGTCGCAACCGAGAAAACTTATTGAAAGCCTGGGATCAGTGGAATTAGTGGAGATGCACCAATCTGAAGTTTGCTGTGGATTCGGTGGTGCGTTTTCGGTCAAATATCCGGAAATATCTGGAGCGATGCTTCAGGATAAAATAGAAAATATCAACGTTTCGGGTGCTGCTGAGGTTGTTTCTTCTGATGTGAGTTGTCTTATGCATATTGGTGGTGGGTTAAAGAAGCGAGATGATAAGGCCAGAACGATTCATATAGCAGAGCTTCTCTGCGAGGAGTCAATGTAGTTGCTACCTAAAACAAAACAATTCAATGAAGGGGCCTTGAAAGCTCTACAGGATGAGAAGATTCAAGAAAATCTTCTTGGTTTGTATGGGGGCTTTCATAAGGCTCGCATAGAGGCCTCGGAAGCCACTCCCAACTGGGAAGATTTACAAGCTAGGGGACGTTCAATCAAAGAACATACCATAGAGCATTTAGACTATTATCTGGAAATGGTTGAGCGAAAGGTGAAGGAAGCAGGAGGCAAGGTATTTTTTGCCAAAGATGACGAAGAGGCTTCCAGCTACGTGGTGCGCTTGGCCAAGGAAAAAGGCGTGAAGATAGCCATTAAAAGTAAATCCATGGTTTCTGAAGAAATGGGATTGAATCATCGGTTGGAATCTGAAGGAATAGAGCCGGTCGAAACAGATTTAGGGGAATACATAATACAACTTGCAGAAGAAACGCCGTTCCATATCATAGCTCCTGCGATTCATAAATCAAAAGAGGAAGTATCTGAGCTGTTTAGTGAAAAATTAGATACTCCTAAATTGAGTGAGATTCCTGCTTTAACTGCAGAGGCTAGGACTCAGTTGAGGGAGAAATTTATTGCCGCAGAAATGGGCATTACAGGCGCAAATTTCATTGTAGCTGAAACAGGTACCGTTTTTTTGGTCTCAAATGAGGGCAACGGACGCATGTGTACTTCAATGCCCAAAATACAGGTAGCCATAACTGGTATGGAGAAGATTGTTCCTTCTCTTGAAGATATGGGTATTTTCTTACGGTTGCTTATCCGATCCGCCACGGGTCAGAGAATTTCCAGTTATGTGACTGCGGTTACGGGGCCTCGCAGAGAGCATGAAGAAGATGGACCAGAAGAGTTTCACCTAGTAATAGTTGATAATGGACGTTCAAGACTGCTGTCAGACCCAGACTTGAGGGAGTCATTGTATTGTCTCAGATGTGGTGCTTGCCTTAACGCGTGTCCAGTATATAGGAAGGTTGGAGGTCATGCGTATGGCTGGGTATATCCAGGTCCAATCGGGGCGATAGTTTCTCCAGTACTAACTGGACTTTCCGATGGTAAAGATCTGCCGTTTGCTTCCAGTTTATGTGGAGCTTGCAAAGAAGCATGCCCTGTAAAAATCAATATTCCTAGAATGCTTCTGTACTTAAGAAATCAAATTGCGGAAGGATCAAAATATCCTGAACATAAATCAGTGTCTATATGGGAAAAATTGATAGTTCGATTGTGGGCATTTTCAGTGCGCACAGAGTTTAACTTTTCCATCTTTAGCTACTTAGGTAGAGTTTCCCAAACCCTAATACTTAAAAGCTTTATGATCCGATTTATACCAGGTCCCATTGCAGGATGGTCCAAGTATAGAGTTTTACCAACTTTGGCCAATGTTCCTTTCAGAAAGAGATTAAAAGGGAAGTGAATGGATAGCAGGGAATTTATAGGGAATGTGCGGCAGGCTTTGGGTAGATCAGACGATGACACAGTCGACTTGACTACTAGTAGTCATATTGATCTTAGTGCTGACGAAGTTGGGGCACGTAAAGATTCTGTGAAAAAGACAATGATAGAAAATGCACTTCCATTGTTTAATCAGATGCAGACCTCTGCTGAACAAGCGGGATGGCGGGTAATAAGGCTTCACAGTATAGAACAAGCCAAAATCTATGTAAGACAGGTTGTTCAAGAGATGGAAGCAATTTCGGTCTTGCAGTCAAAACATAGTCTAGTGCAAGACTTAGGGCTTACATTAGACTTGCAGGCAATTAATGTGTCCATTAATACAATGGCCATGTCTGAAGGAAGTACCAGAGAGTCTTTGAGAGATATGGCCATAAATGCTGACATAGGTGTTACTGGTGTAGACTATGCCATTGCGGAGACCGGCACCTGTGTCATTATTCCCGATGAGGGAGTGAGTAGAACTATATCCTTGTTGCCCCCTGTGCATATCGCGGTTTTGAAACTAGGGGATGTCGTTCCTAGCCTGGATGAGCTATTCACGTTGAGGAGAGATGCATTTTTGAATGGAGAATTGGGAACATATATGAATCTGATTTCAGGTCCAAGCAGGACGGCTGACATTGAATACACGATAGTTACAGGTGTTCATGGCCCTGGTGAAGTACATCTAGTTATGTTGGATAATGAGATTTAAGCGGCGTTTATTTTTCTCTAGGGAGTGTAGTTAAATTTATCACTCGCATTAATTGTTCAGTTGTATTCGATATAAGATTTGCTGCTTGATGAGAAGCCTTAGAAATATCCATAGGGCTATCCAGTATCGAAAATACAGAATCGATCCCCTTGTGATGAACGTCTTTAAAGCCTGATCCCAATGATCCTGCTATTGCTATTACTGGGATGTTTAATTTTTTGGCCCGCTCAGCCACTCCTACGGGGGCTTTGTTATAGATAGTGGAGTGATCTATTGCTCCTTCTCCGGTAAGCACTAGATCGGCACCCTTTAAATGACGATCCAAATTTACGGTGTCCAATACTATGTCTACACCTGGTTTAAGTTCACCATCCATGAATGCTATCATGCCGGCCCCTAGCCCTCCGGCTGCTCCGGACCCTTCTATATTTCTTATATCTACTCCTATATCACGTTCCACTATACTCGCAAAATGTCCGAGTGCAGAGTCCAATGATTCTACCATTTCCGGTGTTGCTCCCTTTTGTGGACCGTATATAGCTGATGCGCCTGTGGGTCCAGTAAGAGGATTATTTACGTCACAGGCCACCTGAAAATTGGCTTCTTGAATTCTTTTGTCTAAATTGGAGATATCAATCCTACTTAATTGAGATAAAGATTGCCCCCCATATGTTAGTTCGTTGTCACTGTCATCTAATAACCTTACTCCCAGAGCTTGAGCCATTCCTGCCCCGGCATCGTTTGTAGCACTTCCACCTATCCCAATGATGAACTTTCTGAAACCGTCGTCCAGAGCTTGCGATATCGTCTGTCCAAGACCATAGGTAGTTGAAATTAATGGATTTCTCAATTCTAATGGCACAAGCGCCAAACCCGAAGTTCTTGCCATTTCTATTATGGCTATTTCCCCATTTCCCATCGCTCCCCATTCGGCTGGAACTTCTTCCTCTAATGGTCCGATCACTGAAAGCTTATGTATTTCTCCTTTGGAAACCTCTACCAGGGTTTCCAAAGTGCCATCACCCCCATCTGCTACTGGGACTAATACTGTTTCGGCGTCAGGAAGGACTCGTAGGATTCCTTCCTGCATCGCCAAAGCGGCATTCAAGGCGGATATACTACCTTTAAATGTTTGTGGAGCTATTACTATTTTCATTATGCCATTAATTATATCATTCCACAGGATGCTGCAGTAGGGCAGGGGAAATTAATAGATAAATCAAATTATTTGGAGTTTGTGCTCATGAGGTGAGGATAAGGCCTGACTTTACTCGTAGAGCGAAGGAATTCGCCTAAGTGATGCTTTTTACCAAACTGTACCCATATTAAAGTTCGTAAAGTATCAGCCTAGACGACATTGATAATGAAAATAACATTAAATCTATATATGCTGTACTAGGCGAATCAGAATATTAACACATTGTAATATCATGTTGACAGATATTATATATATGGTTATATTAAAAAATAGAAACTGTATGATGAAAGGCAGTCGTATGCAGCAAACTAGGCAAATTTATGCTTCGATTAGGGAAGATCTATATTTGGCGGCCAAGGCCAAGGCTGCTGAAAGGCGCGTACCGTTAAAACGTTTGATAGAGGACGCTATAGAGGCATTGGTCTTTGGTGATTTATCTGATGGTTCGAATTTGACAGGTGTTCAAGGTGGCGAAATAAGAATCAATTCCATATGGGATGATGAATACCTGGGCATTCAGTTAGACCAGCCTATAGGCACTCCCGTTGAATTATCATCTGAGGAAGCCTTAAGAATATTGAAGAGTTCAGAGACATTTTATAAGGACTAATGATGACTACTTTGCTACTAGATGAGACAGTATTCGAGGATTTTTGTGCTGGGTACGGAGGAGCAAAACAATTACTAGATAGAATAATGGATGGGTCTGTTAGCGCCTATGTAAGCCCACTTACGATTGTGAACTTGTGGCGAAATGGGGATTTGAATAGGAAATCGGAGATAGCCTACCGAAGTATACTTACCTTTACGGAGGAAATTCAGTTAAATTTAGATATGGCCATTGCTGCCGGAAGGGCGATGGTTTCTGTTGTTCTGGACGAAGAACAACAGAAATTGGACTATTTCGGGCTAATATCCTCAATAGCCAGTCAATGTGGCTATACTATATGCACGAGGCGGCCGGATAAATTTAGTATTTTCGATTGTGACGTTCTGACCTATTAATCGAATTGGCTGTGGGTGATCATCCAAATTATTAGCTGGGCAAAGTTAAACGTCTAAATATTCAATTAGAAAATATAATGTTTATGTAGAACGTCTCGGCAGCACTATATAGACTACTGGGTAGAATATATAGCCAAATCATATATTTTCTGACCTCATGAAAACGTTGGACGAATCTCAAAAAACTTGGGCGCATTTTACGTATACCACGCCAGAGCAATATTAAACAATAAATGGACTGCGCTGTGGTTGAATGTTGGAGAGATTTGCGGAGGGAAAGTAACTGGGTGGATTAGATGATTCCTGGTTTGGAGATAACATTAGTTAAGAGTGTAGTTGGCTATGACGAAAGACAGAGTTTCAGATTACCTCTTTCACAAATAATTTCTTAATTTAAGGGCGAGAGACAAAGTCATACCTGGTACCGCACCTAGTTGTTCAGGTGACGCCTCTTGGATTCCCTTTATTGATCCAAATCGCCTGAGTAACATTCTTTTTCTTTTTGGACCTATGCCCGGAACTAGGTCTAATGCTGATTGAACACTTTTCTTAGACCTGCGGGCCCGATGGAATGTTATTGCGAATCTATGAGCTTCATCCCGGGCTCTCTGGACCAGATACATGCCTTGAGAAGCTGAAGGAAGTATGATTGGCTCAGGGGTTTGTGGGACAAAGAGCTCTTCATTTTCCTTCGCAAGACTTGCAAGTGGGATGTCGCGAATTCCGAGATCCAAGAAAACGTTTAGAGCTGCACCGAGATGGCCTTTACCTCCATCAATGAGTACTAAATCGGGGATTGCCCCCCATTTATTGTTTTTGGTATCTGAGCCACTATCTTCCTTGGCGTGTTGCTCCAATCTTTTGAATCGACGCGTTAGCATTTCGCGCATCATGGAATAATCATCAATTCCGTTGACTGATTTTATCTTAAATCGTCGGTAGTCTGAGTTCTTGGGCTTACCATTTTGAAATACAACCATACTTCCGACTGGGTTAGTACCTTGAATATTTGAGATGTCGTAGCATTCAATACGTTTGGGGAGCCTAGGAAGATTGAGAGCCTCTTGAATCTCTCCCATGGCTGAATCCATGGCTTCATGATCCGCCATCTGCTTTAATCGTAACTGTTGTAGACCTTGCGAAGCGTTTTCTGAGACCATATGTATTAGTCTGCGCTTCTCGCCTCTTTGTGGAACATGTATTTGCACAGCACCGGAGCGTTTCCCCCTTAGCCATATTTCAATCGCTTTAGTATCTTCTAAAGGATGTTCTACTAATATTTTAGGAGGAACGTAGGGATTCGCGTCGTAAAATTGCTTTACAAAAGCGGTCAGTATTTCAGATTGACTATCTCCTTGAGTTCCGGACATAAGGAAATTGTCTCTTCCGATTAATTTCCCCTGTCGAATGAAAAAGACTTCCACCCACGCCTCCCTAGAGGCAGAAGATGCTGCAATGACATCAACGTTTTCAGATGTTAAATGTAATACTTTCTGACCTTCATGTACTTTTTCTATGGCCTCAAGTTGGTCTCTTAGGGCTGCAGCTTTTTCAAACTCCAATTCATCAGATGCTTTAAGCATTCTTGTCTCAATGGACTGTACGACTTGCTTAGTTTTACCTTCCAAGAAGTAAATTACTTGATTTATTACTTCCGAATATTGAAGTTGGTTTGCGACGCCAATACATGGTCCTATGCATCTGTTGATATAGTAATCTAGGCAAGCACGATCATCCGTGCCTGTGATTTGTTTTGTACAAGAACGGTATGGGAAAAGCTTCTTTAATGTGTTGAGAGTGCGTCGTACGCTGCCGGCGTTCGCAAAAGGTCCAAAATATCGAGCACCATCGTTAGTAACTTTTCTGGTTATATAAACTTGAGGAAACTCCTCGGACACATCTATTTTTATAAATGGATAACTTTTGTCATCTTTCAGACGCGCATTGTATTGTGGCTTGTGCTCTTTTATTAAATTGCATTCTAATATTAGCGCTTCCTGCTCTGATTCCGCCACGATGTATTCAAAATCTGCAATTTGATCAACCATTCGTCGTATTTTTGGAGATAAATTCGCAGAGCTCGCGAAGTATGATCTAATTCTGTTTCTTAAATTGGAGGCTTTCCCAACATACATGACATGCATTGCCTCATTTCTCATGAGGTACACTCCTGGACGTACAGGGGTAGCTCTTAGACGATGCGAGAAATCTGTTCTAGTCATTATGGCAATACATTTCTATTTAATACTAGCGCTGGTTTGTATTTTTGAATCACTGAGGAGATATTAACTCTTGGTATCTCAATACGCTTACCGTAGAATAAATGTGAGTAATGTGAGTATCCCGACGATAATTGTGCCTACAATGCCAATCTGGACTAGTTCACGTACCAAATGTTGTTGAATAGCTAGTGCGTGTGCGACTCCGGAAGATGCTCTCCCTCGCGCGACATTAGCGACGGTTTTAGATGACACGCTATTCCTATCTTGAGTTATTTTCTCTTTTGAATCCAAAACCGCCCCACTTGATTTTCCAGATTCACTTGGTACTGAGATTGGTTCGGATGAAAAATTTTGTGGCGCTGGTTTGCCTCGGCGCTTTTTTTTGCTTAATTTACCCTGTCGTGATGCAGCTCTTTGTGCCTTGCTTGGCATATTGGTTTCTCCTGACTAGTTTTTTGCTCGTGGATGTGCCTTGTCATATTCTAGCTTGATTTGCTCATTGCTAAGGTGCGTGTACACTTGTGTCGTAGAAATACTAGCATGCCCCAACAGTTCCTGGACGTGTCTTAGAGGTGCCCCACCTCTAAGTAAATGGGTCGCGAAGCTGTGTCTGATTGAGTGAGGTGTTATTCGATGCTCTATGTCAGCTCTCTTTGCAAGTCTCTTGAGGATATCCCAGAATCCTTGGCGAGTTAATCTCCTCCCCCTATTATTGAGGAATAGAGCTTTTCCTGAATTTGAT